>OHTJ01000140.1_pt1 | contig 28949 bp, 17 predicted proteins | sample 1578921 | NCBI WGS metagenome assembly OHTJ01 (sample SAMEA3879582, study PRJEB24766) | human gut metagenome | biome: human-associated habitat; feature: feces | place: USA | collected 1985/1987
GGGTGCAAAGTAACAACATTTTTACGAAATAGGCAAAAAGTAATCTGAAAAATATAATAAAATGCCGATGCCATTAGACAAAATATCTGAAAAGCCGCCGCGAATTCGGGAATAAAATCGTAACTTTGCACCTGGGAAATCGTGTTTATCGCGACTTTTGTCAAGAAATAATCACGATAAAACAAGTTAGAATGGCAAAGAAAGTATTGTTTATCAACCAGGAAACCACCCCTTACGTCACCCAATCGCAGATGGCAGAGATGGGAGGTTTGATGTCGGCCAAAATGCAAGAAGCCGGATTCGAGATAAGAACCTTCATGCCGAAGTGGAGCACGATCAACGAACGGCGTGGCCAGTTGCATGAGGTGATCCGACTCTCGGGTATGAATCTGATCATCGACGACACGGATCATCCGCTCATCATCAAGGTGGCTTCCATACCGCAGTCGCGCATCCAGGTCTATTTTATTGATAATGAGGATTACTACCAGAATCGTCCGGCCATGACCAAGGACGAGCTGGGCAACGACTATCCCGACAATGGCGAGCGGGCCATCTTCTTCGCGCGCGGCGTGCTGGAGACGGTCAAAAAGCTCCGCTGGGCGCCGGATATCATCCACTGCCAAGGCTGGATGAGCTCGGTGATACCGTTCTATGTGAAGACGGCCTACCACGACGAACCGCAGTTTATCAACGCCAAGGTGGTGACGTCGCTCTTCGGCGAACAGCCCGCGGGCGACCTGGGGGAGAAGTTCAGACGCTCCCTGCCGTTCAGGGAGGCCAAGGCCGAACTGATCGAGAAGTATGGCGACACGTTCGACGCCGTGGAACTGGGCAAACTGGCCATCGACTATAGCGATGGTGTCGTACAGGTGGACGACCAGGTCAACGCCGACCTCGTCCGTTATGCGCAGAGCGAGAACAAGCCGCTGATCGTCCATCCGCAGGCAGAGGCAGAGGTCAAGGGACTCTATGCTGACTTCTATGGCAAATTGTTGGGGGAATAGGCGGAGACAACGTCTCTGACGTACCCTCGGGCAGGGGGACCGTGCGCCTTGTCGATAAGCAATGGGCGTGGCTTCCTGTTGTAATAGATTTTATGACCATTACAAGCAAATGATAAAATTCCATCAGTTGGTCTGGGGCCTCGCCCTCGCTGCCACGGCGCTCTCGCTGGCGGCCTGCGACGACACGACCGACAACATCGGCGGTTCGCTGATAGACAATCCCGACAAGTTGACTGTCAAGGCTGACACCTTCCAGCTCAGCACGCGCACCATCATGGCCGACTCGGTCATCGCACGCAACATCACGGGCTATCTCGGCCGCGTGAAGGATCCAGAGACGGGCAACTACGTGACGGGCGACTTCATGGCGCAGCTGCATCCGCTGAGCAACTATCAGATCGCGGCTGCCGACAGCATCCTCAGCCGCAACGACCAGGGGGAGATCATCGCCGACTCGTGCGAGATCCTGCTGGTCTATAACGACTTCTATGGCGACTCGCTGGCACATATGAAACTCTCGGCCTACGAGATGGGGCGGCCGCTGGAGGAGGGATCGGTGATCTATTCCAACTTCAATCCGGCGCTCCACGGCTACCTGCGCCAAGGGGGCATCAAGCAGGAGCGTACCTATACGCTGGCGGACCAGACGCGCGGCGCCAAGTACACCAACAAGGCGATCGCCATCCGACTGGACGACGCCTATACGGACAAGGACGGCGTCAGCTACAACAACTATGGCACGTACCTGATGCGGAAGTACTATGCTTCGCCCGAGGCGTTCCGCAACAGCTACCGCTTCCTCCACGAGATCAGCCCGGGCTTCTTCTTCAAGGTGACCAACGGCATCGGTTCGATGGCGTATGTGACCAACGCCCAGCTCAATATCTACTTCCGGTCGCAAATCAACGGCAAGGACTCCGTCACCTCGACCTCACTGGCCAGTACGGAGGAGGTGCTGCAGACGACGACGTTCAGCAACGACAACAACCTGCTGGCAAGTCTCGCGGCACAGACGGGATGCAGTTATCTGAAAAGCCCGGCGGGCCTCTTCACCGAGGTCACGCTGCCGGTGGATGAGATCATGAGGGGACACGAGAACGACACGCTCAACACGGCGAAGGTGACCTTCCCGCGCATCAACAACACGGTCAGTTCCGACTTCCTCCTCAGTGCGCCGACGACGGTGCTGATCCTTCCGCTCGACGAGCTCCATACGTTCTTCGCCGAGAACCGCATCCCCGACTACAAGACGAGTTTCACCGCAGCCTATAGCGCGACGGTGAACGGCTATACGTTCAACAACATCTCGGGCTTGGTCAACTATATGATCAAGAAGCGCCGGGCCGGACAGGTCGATGCCAACTGGAACAAGGCGGTGCTCGTGCCGATCAGTCTGGCGACAACGACCATCACGGGTAGCTCTGGCACGAAGATAACACGCGTGACAAAGTGCTCCCACGACATGTCGCTCTCCAGCACACGACTCGTGGGTGGCCCCAACAACGCCAACCAGCCCATCCTCCTCTCTGTCATACATAGTACTTTCAATGGCAGATAACTTCTTGGAGCGCCACCGTGCCGACTACGAGCAGCGTAAGGCACGGTGGCTGAAAAAGAAAAGCCGCTGCCAAATTAAGGTCAAAAGACCCGGTACTGACGCACATGCTGACAAAAACCTGAGTGAAGGTCAAACTTAGAAGGGTTTGGCATGTCTTTTGCTCTATACTTTTTGCAATTGAACAAGTTGTATTGAACAAGTAAAGAAATTGTATTCTAAAAGAAAATCACGAAAGTCAAGATGATAAGTCAATTCTCTAAAGAACTCTCGGAGGTGCTCGCCTTCAGCCGCGAGGAAGCCGACAGACTGTCCTGTCCCTCGGTGGCTCCGGAGCATCTGTTGCTGGCTGTTTTCAGGCTCTCTGATCCGAAGATACAAAGGGTCATCTCGACGCTCAGCCTCGACGTGCCCACGGTCAAGAAGGAGCTGGAGCAGTATGCCTCTTCGAACAAGGAGGAGAGCAAGCGGATCTACGAGGAGATCAACGTCACGGACCGTGCTGCCAACGTGCTGCACCTCGCAGTACTGGAGGCGCGCATCCAGCATCGCAAGATTGTCGATGTGGAAGACTTGATCCTGGCCATTCTCCACGACCAGACAGACACGGGCGCGAAGATGACGCTGCAGGCTCACCACCTCGACTACATTGAGGCCAACGCGCTGCTGCGCCAGTTGGCCAACGACGTGCAGGGAGGGCTCGACTTGTCCGACGATGACGACGACGATATGCTCTTCAACGACGACGACGAGGAGGATCGCGAGGAGGCGCGCAGCCAGGGTGGTGGCGCGCAGCAGACGCGCACCAAGGAGACCAAGAGTGCGACGCCGGCCCTCGACAACTTCGGTACGGACCTCACGGCGGCAGCCCTGGAGGGGAAACTCGACCCTGTGGTGGGCCGCGAGCGCGAGATCATCCGCGTCAGCGAGATCCTGGGACGCCGCAAGAAGAACAATCCTGTGCTCATCGGCGAACCCGGTGTGGGCAAGAGTGCCATCGTAGAAGGACTGGCGCAGATGATCGTCCAGCACCGCACGTCGCCCACGCTTTTCAACAAGCGGATCGTGTCGCTCGACATGACGAGTATCGTGGCGGGAACGAAATACAGGGGTCAGTTTGAGGAGCGTATCCGCACGATCCTCAAGGAGATAGAGCGCCACTCGGAGGTGATCGTCTTCATCGACGAGATCCACACCATCATCGGTGCGGGATCGGCGGCGGGCACGATGGATGCTGCCAATATCCTCAAGCCAGCCTTGGCGCGGGGCATGATGCAATGTATCGGTGCCACGACGCTCGACGAATATCGCAAGTCGATCGAGAAGGACGGTGCCCTGGAGCGTAGATTCCAGAAGGTGATCGTCGAACCGACCACGACGGAGGAGACGCTGCAGATCCTGAAGAACATCAAGGACCGCTACGAGCACCATCATCAGGTGACGTATTCTGACGAGGTGCTCCAGTTGATCGTGAAACTCACGGACCGCTACGTCTCGGACCGCTTCTTCCCCGACAAGGCCATCGACGTGCTCGACGAGGTGGGATCGCATATCCACCTGCAGCATGCGGAGGTGCCGAAGGAGATCGTGGATCTGCAAAATGAGATCGAGGAGATCAAGCAGAAGAAGCAGAATGCGGTCAAGAACCAAAACTTTGAGATGGCGGCGGGCTTCCGCGACCAGCAGGTGGAGCGCGAGAAGCAGCTCGAAGAGGCCCAGCACCGCTGGGAGGAAGGCGAGGTCGGCGAGCAGGTGGCCATCACGGAGGACCAGGTGGCCGATGTGGTGTCGATGATGACGGGTGTGCCCGTGCAGCGCATGCAGCAGTCGGAGGGCCTTCGTCTGCGCAATATGGCGACGGAACTGAAGCAGGTGGTGGTGGCCCAGGACAAGGCCATCGAGAAAATGGTGAAGGCCATCCAGCGCAACCGCGTGGGACTGAAGGAGCAGAACCATCCCATCGGCGCATTCATGTTCCTGGGTCCGACGGGTGTGGGCAAGACCTACCTGGCCAAGAAACTGGCGGAGTATATGTTTGGTTCGGCCGATGCGCTGATCCGCGTCGATATGAGTGAATATACGGAGAGCTTCAACACGTCGCGCCTGGTGGGTGCGCCTCCGGGTTACGTCGGCTACGACGAGGGAGGACAGCTCACGGAGCGGGTGCGCCGCCATCCTTACTCCATCGTCTTGCTCGACGAGATCGAGAAGGCGCATGGCAATGTCTTCAACCTCCTCTTGCAAGTGCTCGACGAGGGACGACTCACGGACGGCAACGGACGACTGATCGACTTCCGCAATACGGTCATTATCATGACGTCGAACGCGGGTACGCGCCAGCTCAAGGAGTTTGGCCGTGGCATCGGATTCACGGCGGGTGGTGCCGAGGGCTTCGCGCGCAACGAGAAGGACAAGGAGTATGCTCGGTCCATCATACAGAAGAGTCTGAGCAAGCAGTTCTCGCCGGAGTTCCTCAACCGTCTGGACGAGATCATCACCTTCGACCAGCTGGACCTCAACGCCATCAAGCAGATTGTCGATATCGAACTCAAGGGCTTGTACAAGCGGGTCGGCGAACTGGGCTACGCGCTCCAGCTCTCTGACGCTGCCAAGGAGTTTGTGGCCAAGAAGGGCTACGACGTCCAGTTTGGTGCGCGTCCGCTGAAGCGTGCCATCCAAAACTACGTCGAGGATGGACTCAGCGAGCGCATCCTGAGTGGCGAAATGAAGGAGGGCGACTCCATCCTGGTCAACCTGACTGAGGACGGCTCCAACCTGTCGTTTGACACGCAGGTGCCCGACCACGAATTGTTCTGACGCGCGAGCACGCCAAGCAAGAAAGACTAAGTCTGCAAGGGCAGACAGAAATTATAAGGGGGAAGAAAGCCATCAAACTTTCTTCCCCCTTATCGTATTTGGGTCAAATCAAAAGCGGAAACTTAGTACTTCAATCCCATGTTGTAGAGGATGAAACTATAGATGTCGGCCTGCTCCTCCAGCTGCTTGCTGACGGGCTTGCCGCCACCGTGGCCCGCCTTGCTGTCGATGCGGATGAGGGTGGGCTTGTCGCTGGCATTGTCGGCTTGGAGCGTGGCAGCAAACTTAAAGCTGTGGGCGGGAACAACGCGGTCGTCGTGGTCTGCCGTTGTGATGAGGGTGGCAGGATACTTCACGCCCTTCTTGATGTTGTGCAGGGGAGAGTAGCCGCGCAGATACTCAAACATCTCCTTGGAGTCGGCACTCGTACCATAGTCGGGAGCCCAGTTCCAGCCGATGGTGAACTTATGGTAGCGGAGCATGTCCATCACGCCCACAGAGGGAATGCAGACACCAAAGAGGTCGGGACGCTGCGTCATGCAAGCACCGACGAGCAGTCCGCCATTGCTGCCACCGACGATGGCGAGGTAGGGCGAACTGGTGTATTTCTCCTTGATCAGATATTCAGCAGCAGCGATGAAGTCGTCGAAGACATTCTGCTTCTGCATCTTCGTACCCGCCTCGTGCCAAGCCTCGCCATATTCGCCTCCGCCACGGAGAGAAGCCTGGGCATAGATGCCGCCGCGCTCCAGGAACGGGATGCGGGAAGCGGAGAACGAGGGATTCATCGAGATATTGAAACCGCCGTAGGCATAGAGATAGACCGGGTTCTTGCCGTTGAGTTTCAGGCCCTTCTTGTAGGTGATGAAGAGCGGCACGCGCGTACCGTCCTTGCTGGTGTAGAACACCTGCTTGGTCTCGTAGTCGCGGAGCTTGAAGTTGACCTTGGGCACGGCATAGGGCTGCAGCGAGTTGGCGGCGCGGTCATACTGATATACCGTCCAGGGCTGCGTGAAGGAGGCAAAGCTGACGAAGCACTCCTTGTTGTCCTTGTTGCCGCTGACGCTGGCACTGCCAATGCCCGGGAGGCTTACCTCCTGCTGCATCTTGCCGTTGAGGTCATAGACATAGATGTGGCTGCAGGCGTCCTGCTGGTAGCTCACATAGAGTTCGCCGCCGATGATGTTGGCGCCATCGATCACGTTTTTGCCCTCGGGGATGACGGTCTGCCAGTTTTCCATCGCGGGCTTGTGGATATCCATCACCATGATCTTATACATCGGCGCACCGTCGTTGGTCAGCAGATAGACCTTGTCGCCGATGGTGGCGATGGGAGAGTAGGCGTAGTCCATGTTGGGGACCACCTTCGTAAACTGCGAGTTGCTGTTTTTCAAGTCGCGGATATAGAAGATGTTGCCCGTGCCGCCGCCCGACTCATAGAGGAACTGCACCGTCTCCTCGTGGTTGACCGATGTACTGAAGAAGTGCATCGGCTCGGTGGGATTCTGGAAGAAGAGCTGGTCCTGCTCCTGCTTCGTGCCGAGGCGGTGAAAGTAGATCTTGTGGGTGGAGTTCTTGCTCGTATAGGCGTTGCCCTCGGGTTTGTCATAGGCGCTATAGAAGAAGCCGTCGCCGAGCCAGGAGGCCCCCGAGAACTTAGCCCACTCGATGTGGTCGGGCAATACCTCGAGCGTCTTCGTGTCCATCACATAAAACTCCGACCAGTCGCTGCCCGAACGCGAGATGGCGTAGGCCAAGTATTTGCCGTCGTGGGAGAAACTGATGTTGCCCAGGGCCACCGTGCCGTCCGTAGAGAGCTGGTTGGGGTCGAGGAAGACGCGAGCGTTCTTCTCCTGCCCCAGGCCGTCCATCTCGTAGAGCACACTTTGGTTCTGAAGACCGTTGTTCTTGTAGAAATACCACTTGCCCGTGGCCTTGACATAGAAGGGTGCGCCCACCTTGCCGTAGTCGGAGACTTCGCGCAGGCGCTTCAGGAGTTTGCCGCGGAAGGGAATCTTGGCCAGGTAGTCTTGTGTCACTTGGTTCTCGGCCTCCACCCATTGCATGGTGGCCTCCGAGTGGTCATCCTCCAAGGGGCGGTAGGGGTCGGCTACTTTCACACCGAAATACTCATCCACGGTGTTGTCCGTCGGAGGGGTGGGGTAGGTCAGGCCCTGTCCGGCAGCTTGGTTGGCAGCCATGGCAAGCATGGCCAACGCTAATGCTTTTTTCATAATCAGCAGTTTACTTTTATAATTTTCGTTTTTAGGTTTTTACCTTTACTTTGTCTCATTCCTTTGACAAGGGGAATGGGGTAATGCTTCTCCTTGTCACGAAAGAGGTTTTGCCTTCTCACGAAAGGTTTTTGCCTTGTCACGAAAGGTTTTTCCTTCTCGCGAAAAGTGCTTCTTCTTGTCACGAAAGAGGCTTAGCCTTGTCACGAAAGGGCGTTGCCTTGTCTTGATAAGGTTCTGCAAAGGTATGAAATAAAGTCGAACGGCCCAAACATTCCTCCCTTCTTTTCTGTATGGCAGAATGGTTATAATCAGGAAAAGATTCTTCGGAGCAAAAAAATGTCGGAATAGCAGCCTTTTCGACTTACTATTCCGACACGATATCAAGCGGCAGGACGGAGGAAAGCTCCCTTCCTCAAGGGATGGTCCTGCGCCTCCAGATGCGGCTTAGCTTACCTTGTTGAGCTTCTTGATGATAGAGAAGATGAACAGGGCAGACACCAGGCAGATGCCAGCGAGGACACCCCAAATGGTGACGAGGTTGAAGTTGAGACCCCACATGATACCAGGCACCATCACCAGCTGGTTGCCGATGGCGGTAGCACCAAACCACAGACCCATCATCAGACCGGCATACTTGGGAGGAGCCACCTTCGAGACGAAGGAGATACCGATCGGAGAGAGCAGGAGCTCAGCGAAGGTGAGGATGAGGTAGGTGGAGATCAAGAGGTTGGCGCTGACACGCGGACCCTCCGTAGCGGCATTGCCCTGGACGAGCGGCAACTCAAGACCCATAGAGCCAACGGCCATCCAAACGAAGCCGAGGGCAGCGACGAGCATACCGAGACCGATCTTCTCAGGAGAGGTCGGCTCCTTGCCGATCTTGTTGAGCCAAGAGAAGAGCGCCACGCTCACCGGAGTGAGGGCCACGACATAGCACGGGTTGAACTGCTGGAAGATCGGGGCCTTCACGTCGATGGCACCATCCAGGCTGTTGTACTTGTAGAACAAGAAAGCGATGGCAGCAGCGATCACGGCCAGGGCGATCAACTTGCCCTTGGCGGTCTTGCTCTGGGCAAGAGAGAAGCAGGCATAGACGACGAAGATGCAGGCCACGAGGTTGGTCACGTCGAAGAGCATAGACTGAACGCCCTCAGCGCTGGTCTGTGTGAAGTCGCGTGCAAACAGCGTGAGCGTATTACCGTTCTGGTGGAAGGCCATCCAGAAGAAGATCACGACGGCGAACACCAGGCAGAGGCAGACGATGCGCTCCTTGGTCTCAGCCTTGGAAAGCTCGGGCGCATTGGAGGCAGCAGCGTTGGCAGCCTTTTGGTTGCCCTCGCTGGCGAGGACGTGCTTGTAGGTGGAGCTGAAGGCGTAGTAGATAGCGATACTGACGATCAGCGATACGCAAGCCACGGCAAAGGCGAAGTGGTAGGAATCGGCCTCACTGACGCCGAGAGAGGCCTGAGCCCACTCCATGATCTTGATGGCAGCGGTCGGTGCGAACATGGCACCGATGTTGATGGCCATATAGAACAACGAGAAACCTGAGTCGCGCTGAGAGGAATAGTCAGGACCGTCATAGAGACGACCCACCATCACCTGGAGGTTACCCTTGAAGAGACCCGTACCCAAGGCAATGAGGATGAGCGACAGACCCATTGCGGCAATGGCAACCGTGTCCTTACCCAGCGGCAGAGAGAGCACCAGGTAGCCGAGGAACATGATAAAGATACCCGTGGTGACCATACGGCCAAAGCCAAACTTGTCGGCAGCGATACCACCAATGATGGGCAGGAAATAGACCATCATGAGGAAGGTGGAGTAGATCGTACTTGCCGTACCAGTGGCGAAACCGAAGTTTGCCTGCAAATAGAGCAAGAACACAGCCAGCATCGTGTAGTAGCCGAAGCGCTCGCCTGTGTTTGCCAAAGCTAAGGCCCAGAGTCCTTTAGGTTGATTTGAAAACATAGATGATTTTGAAATTTTAGTTCCTTCCTTGCGGTCGGAAGAGTTAGTAATTGAGTTATTATTTCTTTCTGTTTTATTCTGTTATTTTGTGATGATGTTATTTCTTGATGATGTCAAACAAGTAGGAAGCCTTGACGACGATGTTGCCGAAGTTGGACTTGCCAAAGAAGTCGCTCTTCGAACTCCCGTAGATGTTGCCGAGACCGTAGTAGTAGCGCGCCTCCAACTGGAAGTGGCCCAGGCGTGGATGGCTCCATTCCGTACCCAGTCCGGCAGCGATGCCGTAGTCGAACTTCGTCTCTACGGGCATGTCCTCCTGCTTCACGATGGTGTTGGCGCGTCCTGTGCCGTCGGTGGCGAGGTTGGGCGCCGTATAGTTGCGTTGGGTCGATTCGCTCAAGTAGAGTCCGATCTGCGGACCCGCCTTGAAGAAGAAGCTCCAGCCCTTGGTCTCCTGTCCCCATGCCAGGTGGGCGAAGACCGGGATCTGCACGTAGTTGATCGTGCGCTCGTAAGCCTCTGCGTTGCCATTGGCGTTGACGACGGGCTGGTCGGCGGGGGTGAGGATGTCCTGCTTCCATCCGAGCGAGGCATAGTTGACCTCCGCGGCAATGGAGCAGATCGTGGAAAAATATTTCTCGCTGGTATAGCGGACTGAGAATCCTCCGGTGAATCCCGCGTGCATCTTCTGCGGCACACTCGGGTCGAACCCGACGTTGGACAATACGCAACCCGCATTGACTCCGAGCGACAACACGTTGCGGTGTTCTCCCACCTGCGCCTGGAGCGCCTGCGAGCACACAACCGCTATCAAAAGGAGAATCGGTCTGAGAAGCCGCTTCTGCCTGGCGTATCGCTTGGAAGACCAAGGTTGCGCGTACCGAAAGATTGACTTTTCTGCTTTGACTATCATCTGTGGTAGCATATACTAATAGGTAAGGCTCTCCATGGTTTGGTCGGGCTTGAAGTGGATCAGCTGAAACTGCCTGTTCTGCTGTCCTCCGCCCTGTATGGGCAGGAAACGGAGCCGCGTCTGCAGCGCCTTATATTTCGTCGGCTGCTTCTCCAGTCCCTTGAATGCGGCGCCATACTGCCGGAGTCCCCGCACGAAATACTCGCCGTGGTCGTAGCCCGTCAAGGCCAGGCGCGGGATGTAGTTTTTGTCCATCGCTGCGCCATACGTTTCCTGGTAGAGTTTCTCCAGGGCAGAAGTCTTGTCCGACTGCTTATTATAAAAGAACGTAGAGGGAATATACGTATTGTACTTGAAGAACCAGTTGAGGTCATAGTCCTGGTAGATGAACCAGTCGTTGTAGCCATACATCGAGATGGCGAGCCCCGGGCGCGTCGCCGTGAGTGAGTCCAACTTATGGAAGACATGCGTCAGCTGCGGACTCTTCTCGGTGTTGAGGACCACGGCGTTGGGCTGCTTGGATGAAAAATGCTTGGCAAAGTCGGCCATCGACGAGTTGATGCTGGTCAGTTCGTAGGGAATCTTGGCCGCGTCGAGCTGCTGTCTCAGCATGCGGGTGAATTTTCCTACGCGCGACGTCGGGTCGTTGCAATCGATGAAGATCGGACGGTGGCTGTTCTGATAGCGCTCCAGGAAGCAGCTGACCGCCATCGCGTTGAGCAACGAGTCGGTCTGATAGACCTGGAAGACCTGGGGATTGCTCTCCACCTCCCGGCTCTCGATGGAGAAGGGAATGACGAGCGCTATCTGGTTGCGACGGCAGAAGTCGGCCAGCGGCTTCACCTGCGGGGTGTAGAGCGGGCCAAAGATGATGTCGAGGGAAGCGGCGTTGGCGTCGAGGAGCGTCGTGCGGATATCGGCGTCCTTGGCTACGTTCCAGGCGTGGACGTCAGTGTTGATGCCTTCGGCCTTCATCTGATTGAAGGCGAGGAGCAAACCACGGTAGTATTCCACCATCCTGCGGCCATCGCCATCGTCGTTGTGCAACGGCAGCATCACGCCCACGCGGATCGTGCCATCCTTCTTCTTCGTGGCGGGAGCCGCTGGACGCTGGGCCGAGACCGGTCCCTGTGCAGCTTGTGGAGCAGCTTGCGGGGAAGCCGTGCTGCGGCGCTTGTCTCCTTTCTTACCAAAGGGGACGACTATCCACGCACCTTTCTGCAGCTCATAGCCCTCCTTTTTCATTTCAGGATTGGCGTCTATGATCTGCTGAATCGTCACATTATATTCTTTGGCGATGCCGAAAAGGGTCTCTCCCCGCTTCACCTTGTGCAGGTCCTGCCACTGTGGGGCCTGACCGCTCGCATGAAGGCAAAGCAGCGAGGCGAAGACCGCGATCCACATCCTCAAGCAATGTCTCATTTTTCCAATTTTATTTTAACCACTTGCAAAGATAGCAAAAAATAGTTGGTTTTGGCATGGGAGTGGAAAGAATTTCGTAAATTTGCACAAAATATCAACGATGAGGCATATTTTCAAGCATATCTTGGCCGCTTTTGTGCTCTTTTGGGGCACACAGGCGACATTTGGACAAGCGCTCTCGCCACTGGCCACGTACACGGACGACAACGGCGAGGAGCAGACGATGGAACCTGGCGGAAGCTACACGGGAAGCGCACCGATAGAGGTCAGTTTCGACGCTGGCGTCACCGAGGTGGGCGACTATACGCCCCATTTCGAATGGCGCTTTTACGAAGGATCCGACGTGCAGAATCCCTACCTGGTCCGCTACGACGAAACCACCAGCTACACTTTCACCAAGGCCGGTATGCAGCACGTCTCGCTCACGGTCTCGTTTGTCAACGGTTCGGACACGATCCGCTTCACCACCGACGATTTTCCGCCCTTTGAGTTTTCCATCAGCGAAAGCAAACTCGAGTTTCCCAATGCCTTCTCGCCCAATGGCGATGGCGTCAACGATGTGTTCAAGGCCAAGAGCACCTATCAGAGCATCGTGGAGTTTCAGGCCACGATCTTCAACCGCTGGGGACAGAAGATTTTTTCTTGGGACAACCCTGCGGAGGGATGGGACGGCACGTTCCATGGCAAACCCGTCAAGGATGGCGTCTATTTCCTCAACGTGGATGCCAAGGGAGCTGACGGACGCCATTTCCGTATTCGCAAGGCAGTCAACCTGTTGCGCACCTACAACGAGGCTGCTGGATCAGGAACGGTGACGGAATAGACCTTCCACCCCACGCAAACCAAAAGATTGTATTTCCACCGATGGACAAGGATAAAATAGAAGTGCTGGGCGCGCGCGTCCACAATCTGAAGAATATTGATGTCGTCATTCCCCGCAACTCGCTCACGGTCTTCACCGGCCTGAGCGGGTCGGGCAAGTCGTCGCTGGCTTTCGACACCATCTATGCCGAGGGCCAGCGCCGCTATATCGAGACTTTCTCGGCCTATGCCCGCAATTTCCTGGGCAATATGGAGCGCCCCGACGTAGATAAGATCACGGGGCTCTCCCCCGTCATCGCCATTGAGCAGAAGACGACGAACAAGAATCCGCGATCCACGGTCGGAACGACCACGGAGATCTACGACTACCTCCGCCTGCTCTTCGCCCGCGCCGCCACGGCCTATTCCTATCAGAGCGGGGAGAAGATGGTGAAATATACCGAGGAGAAGGTGGTCTCGATGATCCTCAAGGACTATCTCGGCAAGAAGATTTTCATCCTTGCTCCGCTCGTCCGCAACCGCAAGGGCCACTACCGCGAACTCTTCGAGAGCATGCGGCGCAAGGGCTACCTTTATATAAGGATAGACGGGGAGATCCTGGAACTGACCCAGGGCATGAAAACCGACCGCTACAAGAACCACAATATCGAGGTGGTGGTCGATAAGATGAAACTCGCCGCGCGCCTGGGCGAGACGGAGGACAACCTCTCGCAGCGACTGCAAAAGACCGTGGCGACGGCGATGCGCCAGGGCGACGGACTGGTGATGATCATCGATGCCGACACGGGCGAGGCGAAGTTTTTCTCCAAGCGCCTCATGGATCCCGTGACGGGACTGTCGTACAAGGATCCTGCGCCCAATATCTTTTCCTTCAACTCGCCCGAGGGGGCTTGTCCTCATTGCAAGGGACTTGGCATGGTCAGCGAGATCGACCTGAAGAAGGTGATTCCCGACGACAGAAAGTCGATACGCGAGGGGGCGATCGCGCCGCTTGGAAAATACAAGAGTCAGATGATATTTTGGCAGATAGAAGCGATTCTGTCCAAATATGACCTGGACTTGAAGTCTCCGGTGAAGGACATTCCCCAGGAGGCTATGGACGAGATCCTCTATGGGGCGCTCGAGAAGGTGCGCATCGCCAAGGAACTGGTCCACACGACGACGGACTATTTTGTGGCTTTCGACGGCGTAGTGAAGTATCTGCGGGCCGTCATGGAGGGCGACGAAAGTGCCGCGGGGAAGAAATGGAGCGGACAGTTTATCGCCGACGTGACCTGCGGCGAGTGCCAGGGCCAGCGACTGAACCGCGAGGCTTTGTCCTACAAGATTTGGGGCAAGAATATCTCCGAACTCTCCGAGATGGACCTGGGCGAACTCTATGAGTGGATGGGGGAAGTGGGAAGCCACCTCGGCGAGACCCAGCGGCAGATTGCCACGGAGATCATCAAGGAGATTCGCAAGCGCATCCGCTTTCTGCTGGATGTCGGACTCGACTATCTGTCGCTCAACCGCCAGTCGGCCTCGCTTTCGGGTGGCGAGAGCCAGCGCATCCGACTGGCCACGCAGATCGGTTCGCAACTGGTCAACGTGCTCTACATCCTCGACGAGCCGAGCATCGGTCTCCACCAGCGCGACAACGTCCGACTGATCAACTCGCTCAAGGCGCTGCGCGACTTGGGCAATACGGTCATCGTGGTGGAGCACGACGAGGACATGATGCGGGCCGCCGACTGGATCGTCGATATCGGACCGCGGGCGGGCCGAAAGGGTGGAGAAGTGGTCTTCCAGGGCACGCCGCAGCAGATGCTCCACACCCATACGCTCACGGCGCAGTATCTGAACCATGAGCGGGCAATCGAGGTGCCGGCCCATCGGCGCAAGGGCAACGGCCAGCGTATCGCTTTGTGTGGGTGCACAGGCAACAATTTGAAGCACGTGGACGTGGAGCTGCCGCTGGGAGAACTGATCGTCGTCACGGGTGTGTCGGGATCGGGCAAATCCACGCTGATCAACGAAACGCTGCAGCCGATTCTCTCGCAACACTTCTATCGGTCGTTGAAGAAGCCGATGGCCTACGAGAAGATAGAGGGTATGGATCTGATAGACAAGGTGGTGACGGTGGATCAAAGTCCTATCGGACGCACGCCGCGATCCAATCCTGCCACCTATACGGGCGTCTTCTCAGACATTCGTGCGCTCTTCGTCGGACTGCCCGAGGCGAAGATCCGCGGGTATAAGCCTGGCCGCTTCTCCTTCAACGTGAAGGGCGGACGCTGCGAGGCTTGTGGCGGCAACGGCTATAAGACGATCGAGATGAACTTCCTGCCCGACGTGATGGTGCCCTGCGATGTCTGCCATGGCAAGCGCTACAACCGAGAGACGCTGGAGGTGCGCTACAAGGGTAAGTCCATTGCCGACGTGCTGGACATGACGGTCAATATGGCGGTGGAGTTTTTCGAGAATGTGCCACAGATTCTGCCCAAGATCAAGTCGCTGCAGGATGTGGGGCTGGGCTACCTCAAGCTGGGCCAGTCTTCCACGACGCTCTCGGGCGGAGAGTCGCAGCGCGTAAAACTCGCCACCGAACTCTCGAAGCGCGATACGGGCAAGACGCTTTATATCCTCGATGAACCGACCACGGGTCTCCACTTCGACGATATCCGCATTCTCATGGATGTGCTACAGAAACTGGTGGACCGGGGCAACACCGTGCTCATCATCGAGCACAACCTCGACGTGATCAAACTCGCCGATTACATCATCGACATGGGACCGGAGGGAGGCAAGCGCGGAGGACAAGTGCTCTCCACGGGCACGCCCGAAGCCGTGGCCAAGAGCAAAAAAGGTTTTACGCCCGCCTTCATCAAGAGTGTGCTGGAAAGTGCTGCGCAGGGGAAGGAATAGCTGAAAAATGGAATGCTTCGGCTTGGACAGTTGACCCTGCTGAATATGGAAAACAACTTGAACAACTTTTACAACTTGTAACAACCTACACGCTTCGCGTGTTATATCCTGCTGCAAGCTAAACAACAAAAATATAACGCTTCGCCTTGGACATTCCCTGCCGAATTTGTCCAGGCGAAGCGTTGTTCATAGTTGTTTCCATGCAGCAACCTTTGGTCTGCACGGGCCTCGAAGAGGCGATGTCCTGGCGAAGCTGTTCCATTACATGGCACTCTTTCTCGCCATGGCATAACTTGAGCAAGCTCAGTTCTGCTCATGGCTTACCGAAAGAGTTGTAACTTGTTGTAAAAGTTGTTCAAGTTGTTTTCCTACTCAGCAGCGCGTATGGGAACAGCACAAACAATCTTTTCGGATGAACTTGATGATGGCAATTTGGAGCCCCTATCGTCGAGGTCTCTATAGTCTGACCTTTAGTCCAAACACTGGTCGATCAACTTTTCTATCTCCCTGCGATCCATGTTTTGTCCGATGAAGACCAATTTCTGCATGCGGTCTCCATATTCCTCGTCCCAGTCTTTCAGGACCGACGGGTTCTGCTGCTTGAAAGCGTCGAGTTCGGCGGGCGGCATGGTCGCGTACCATTTTCCTGCGTTGCGGATGCTCACCTGCTTGCCAGCCTGCTCAAAGACGTAGCACGTGTCGGGCTCGTCCTGGAAGTAGCACAAGCCCTTGCAGCGGATCACGCTTTTCGGCCAGGCCGAGGCCACCAGTTCGTCGAAACGCGTGAGGTCGAGCGGACGGCGGCGATAATAGACAAAGGTGCTGATGCCATACTCCAAAGCCTCGCCCGACTCCTCGTTCTCCAAACCGTGGGAATGGTGGTGGTGATGGTGGTGGTGGCCTTGGCCCTCCTCATGACCGTGATCGTGGTCCTCCTCGTGATCATGCTCATGGTCCTTCCCGTGGCCTTCCTCGCTTTCGTCCCCGTCGATGGCTGCCATCCACGCCGCCGAAGTCATTACCTTCTGAAAGTCAAAGGCTTCGGTGTGGAGCAGCAGGTTGAGATCCACGTCGCAATAGTCGCAGGGGATGATGGCGGCCTGCGGCTGGATGTGGCGCAGGATCGACTGGATGCGGCCCAGTTCCTCTTTGGAGACTTCGCTGGCCTTGTTGAGCAGGATCGTATTGCAAAATTCCACCTGCTGGATTACGAGGCTTTCGAGGTCGTCCTCCTCGATGTGCTCCTTCTCCAGGTCGCTTCCCCCGGCAAACTCGTCGCGCAGGCGGAGCGCATCCACTACCGTCACCACACTATCGAGTTTGGCCACGCCTTCCTTCGCCAGGTTGGGGTAGATCTGAGGATAGGCGCAGATGGTCTGTGCAATAGGAGCCGGCTCGCAGATGCCGCTGGCCTCGATGACGATATAGTCGAAACTGTGCGTCTTGACCAGGTCGCTCAACTGCTGGACCAAGTCCATCTTGAGCGTGCAGCAGATGCAGCCGTTCTGCAGCGGCACCAGGCTATCGTCGCTCTGACCGACGATGCCTTCGCGCGCGATAAGGCTCGCGTCGATGTTCACTTCTCCTATGTCGTTGACAATGACGGCAAAACGAATGCCACGCTGATTGCCCAAAATGCGGTTGAGCAGGGTGGTCTTGCCGCTGCCCAAATAGCCTGTGAGCAGCAATACGGGGGTTGTGTTCTGTTCCATTTTCCTTCGTTCTTTGATTTTTCCTTCGTACTTTGAATTTCCTTCGTGCTTTGAATTTTTATTCTCGCCTTGAATTTAATCCTTGTTAGAATTTCATCCTTGCTTGAATTTCCTTCGTGCTTTTTTCGGAAATACGATAATAATAGTGCAAAGGTACAAAAACTATGCCAATCGGCGCCAGCGACGAAGAAAAAAGTGAATGGTCGTATTTTTGTCGCTCTCAGGCCCATTTCTTTCCCATTTTCACCCCTCCAACACCAAAAAAAATGGGTGTTTACGTTGTTTTTTATTCCTTTTTTCGCCATTTCTGTCTTGTTTTCCGTTTTTTTTAGTATCTTTGTAACCGAATAAGGAAGCCGCAACGGACGAAGCCAAAACCAATATCTTCAACGTACACGCAAACGCCCGACCATGGAGGGGGAATCAAACCCATCTTCAAACAAAAGGTTCCTTGTCAGGATAAGAAGAAAAAAAGTATAGCAAAATGAAAATTACACTGTTACAGACGGACATCATTTGGGGACAACCCGAAGCGAACCTCGCACACTTGGACCATTTGCTGGAGGGCGTTGGCGAATGCGACCTCATCGTGCTGCCCGAGATGTTTACCACGGGGTTTGACACCAACCCCGAGACCGTGGCCGACGACGAAGGATTGGCCCTCAAATGGATGCGCAACACCGTGCGCCAGCGCAACTGTGCCTTGGCGGGCAGCGTGGCCACGAAGGTGGGCGAGAACTACTACAACCGCATGTATTTCGTCAGTCCCGACCTCCTGTTGGCTTCTTACGACAAGCATCATCTCTTCACCTACGGCCATGAGCAGGAGGCCTTTACGCCGGGCCACCGTCGCGTCGTGATTCCTTACCGTGGCGCGCGCATCCTGCTGCAGGTCTGCTACGACCTTCGTTTCCCCGTCTTCAGCCGCAACCGTGGCGACTACGACCTGGCGATCTATGTCGCCAACTGGCCGCAGGGCAGACAGAAGGTATGGGACACGCTGCTCAGCGCCCGCGCCATCGAGAACCAAGCCTATGTCGTCGGCGTCAACCGCGTGGGCTCGGATGCCAATGGCCAGTATGCTGGCGGATCCAAGCTGGTGGACCTCTTCGGAGAGACCATCGTCAAGGCCGAAGAGGGCGTGGAGAGTATCGTGACGGGCGAGATCGATCTCGATCGCCTGAAGGCTTTCCGCAAGGAGTTCCCCGTCCTCGACGATGCAGACCAGTTTAAGTTGCTCGTTCCTTAATATATACGGAGGATATAGTCAGGAGAATAGATTTAGGTGGAAGAACAAAGTTTGGGGATCGAATATTTTAACAAGAAGATCGAATATTTTAATAAGAAGATCGAATATATAATAAGGAGATTGAATATAAAATAGGAAGATCGTTCCCTAGACTCCTTCCGTAGCACGTTCACAAACAGACAACTCAATATAGCGAAACCCGCATGGTAGAAGAATATCAGCTCCGCCTGCTCCCTGAGGAGGCTTACTCGGAGGACACCATCAGACAATACCTGTCTCAGGAGAAAGGATTTGACGTAGCGGCCATTCGCGCCGTGCGGGTCGTGAAGCGATCCATCGACGCGCGCCACCGCCGCGTGCTGGTCAATCTCAAGGTTCGGGCCTACATCAACGAGCTCCCGACCGAGGAGCCGTTTGCGCCCACGGACTACCCTGACGTCAGCGACCAGCCCTCGGCGATCGTTGTCGGCGCAGGCCCCGGCGGTCTTTTCGCTGCGCTGCGCCTGATAGAGATGGGTGTGCGCCCGATCGTACTGGAGCGTGGCAAGAGCGTCGAGAAGCGCAAGCGCGACCTCGCAGCCATCCCCCATACGCAGACCATCGACCCCGAGTCCAACTACTGTTTTGGAGAGGGCGGGGCAGGCGCGTTCTCCGACGGCAAACTCTACACGCGGTCGAAGAAGCGCGGCAGCGTAGAGAAGATTCTCAACGTCTTCTGCCAGCATGGTGCTTCGGCTGCCATCCTGGCCGATGCCCATCCCCATATCGGCACAGACCGTCTGCCGCTCGTCATCTCCAACATGCGCAAGCGCATCATCGGCTGTGGCGGCGAGGTTCATTTTCAGACCCGCATGACGCGTCTCATCGTCCAAGACCAGTCGGTCGTGGGCGTGGAGGCTGTCAGCCGCGACGACGAAGGACAGCAGACGGAGCACGAGTTTCGCGGTCCTGTGGTGCTCGCCACGGGCCATTCCGCCCGCGACGTCTATCACTACCTCTCCTCCGCCCGCATCGAGATGGAGGCCAAGGGCATTGCCGTGGGCGTCCGACTGGAGCATCCCTCCGCCCTCATCGACCAGATACAGTATCACAACCCAGCGGGCCGTGGCAAGTATCTTCCTGCCGCCGAGTATTCCTTCGTGACGCAGGTCGATGGCCGCGGCGTCTATAGTTTCTGTATGTGCCCCGGTGGTTTCGTCATCCCCGCCGCCTCCGGCCCCGAACAGTTGGTGACCAATGGTATGAGTCCGGCCAACCGCGGTTCGAAGTGGAGCAACTCGGGCATGGTAGTGCAGCTGGAGCCGGAAGATATCGACGCCTCCGTATTGGAAACGGAGAACGGCCCCTTGGACGACGCGCTCCGCGTGATGGCCTACCAGGAGCAACTGGAGCGCCTCTGCTGGCAGCAGGGCAACTACAAGCAGACGGCCCCGGCCCAGCGCATGGCCGACTTTGTCAAGCGCCGCTTGTCCTTCGACCTGCCCAAGAGTTCCTATACCCCGGGACTGATCTCCTCGCCCCTCCACTTCTGGATGCCCAGCCCGGTCAGCGATCGCCTGCGCAAAGCCTTCGAAGTGTTTGGCCGCCAGGCTCATGGCTTCCTCACCAACGAGGCCGTGATGATTGCCGTCGAGACCCGCACGTCGTCCCCCGTCCGCATCCTCCGCGACAACAAGACCTTACAGCACGTCTCCCTCCGCGGCTTGTACCCCTGTGGAGAAGGAGCAGGCTATGCGGGTGGCATCGTCTCGGCAGCCATCGACGGCGAGCGCTGCGCGGAATGCTTGGCCGCGGAATTGTTTCCAACACGACCTGCTGAGTAGGGAAAACAACTAGAACAACTTTTACAACTTGTAACAACCTACACGCTTCGCGTGTTAACATCCTGCTGCAAGGTAAACAACAAAATACAACGCTTTCGACAAGCCATGTGCAGAACCGAGCTTGCCCGAGTTTTGCCATGGCGAGAAAGGGTACCATGAAATGGAACGCTTCGCCTTGGGCTTATCCTGCTGATTGTCCTGGCGAAGCGTTGTTCATAGTTGTTTACATGCAGCAACCCTTGGTCTGCATTGGCCTCGAAGAGGCGATGTCCTGGCGAAGCGTTGTAACTTGTTGTAAAAGTTGTATTTGTTGTTTTTAAATTTTAGCAGGATTTGGGACTGTAAAGTTGTAGTTGTTCTTGAGAAACAACGCAAGATAGACCCAAGGCTACAATAAAACTTCTATAGCAGGCCCGTTGATTCTATAGCAGGGCCCGTTGATTCTATAGCAAGCCCGTTGACTGGAGGGCTTTCTGCGCCAGCGACTCATAGATTTCTCCTAAGTCGCAGAATCGCATCAAACTATTGTAGGCCGCATGGCGGACAGCCAAATCCTTGCCCGTCAGAGCCGTCTCCACTTGGTCGAGATATTCGTTGATGCCACGCTCGTCAGGAATCTGAACCGAGGCGAAGCGGCGCGAGAGAATATGGTAGCCACAGATCTGATAGAGCGGCTGGTCCTTGGCGATCCACGCAAAGGCCATGCGCGGCGCGTAATCGACATATTGGAAGACATGGAGCGCCAGCAGCTCCGCCATCTCCTGCGTTTCGGTCTGCTCCATCCATATCTCGGCCACTTCCGGCAGCAGCTTCTCCGTAGGCATGAGCAGCGTAGCCAGTATCTTGCACTCGCGGATCGGCTCCTTCCAAAGCGCAATGGCCAAATCGTAGTCTTTCTCATATTCTGCCGCCATCTCGCGCAGGTGGAGCAGCGAGGCGCCCCAGTTGAGCTTATACTGCACCCCCTTGTCGCGCATCGACTGCGCCGTCACACCATTCATCAGCAGGCGGAAGGACTGCTTGATTGTCCTCACCGTCGCTTCTACTTTTTCTTTTTCCATTGTTTTGTTTCTGTTTGGAGAGAGATCTTTCTGTCAGAGAGCATTCTATCAGAGTGTTGTCTGTCAGATAACTTCCTATCAAAATATTGCCTGTAAAAGAACTCAACTTTCGCATGTAAGCTCCACACGCCCTGAACCAACGGTCACCGGCCGAAGGGAAAGGTAAAGGGCAGTAGGATCTTTTGGGCCTTCAGCCCGTTCTTGAACCACTTGCGAAACTTCAGTAAGAGAACTTTCTGTCAGAGAACGCCATAGTCGCGTCCGTAGCGCAACATCTGTTCCGTATAGCTTTCCGTGTAGTCCAGGGCTACGTCGGTGGGTTGGCCCTCCTCATTTCTTACGACCGTCATGCGGGGGTTGATAAATCCCTTGTACGGAGCCAGGTGAAGGCCTGCGTAGCGATCGAGCACTTCCTGATGGAGCGACTCCTCCACCTTGACTCCATACTGCTCCACCAGGCGGCGTGCCGCCTCATAGTCGCCCTCACTCTTGATGCGCTGGATCTCTGCCAGTTCGTCAGCGAAGATGTGGCGCAACGCCTCATAGTCGTTGACTTTCACGACGGTCTTTCCTGCCTCCTTCGTCAGTTCCACGGCGGGCCTGGCGTCTGAGGTTTGCCGTTCCTGCGCCAACTGGAGGGCCCAGCGGGCGATCAGCGCCCGGTTTCTCATGTGCGCCTCCTCCAACTGCAGTCCGGGTTTGATGCGCACCAACTGCGTCAGCAGACCATTGAGCATATAGGAATAATACTGTGCGTGATGCGCCTCCTGGTTGGGCAGAAGTCCCAGCTCCACGAGCTTCGGATCGGCCAGGAAATAGAGTCCGAACAGGTCGGCGCGCGCCTCCTCGATGGTGCTGCCATAGTTGCGCAGGGCCTCGGCGCTCACCCCCGGGAGCAAGCGCCCGCTTCCATGTCCGAGACACTCGTGGAGGTCCGTGTGCAGATCGTCGCAGCGGTCGCCGTAGGCGTTCACCATCTCGCGAATCGCGTCGTCAGGGATAAACTCCTCGCGGAACCCATTGCCCCGCGCCGCCTCGTCGTAGGCGTGCGTCAGATTGGTGATTGTCACCGACTTACTACCATGTTGGGCCCTGATCCAGTCGGCGTTGGGCAGGTTGATGCCGATGGCCGAAGCAGGATATTCGTCGCCGCCGAGCATGGCCGCACAGACCGCATTGGCCGAGACCCCCTTTACTTTTGGCTTGCGGAAGCGCGGATCCACGGGCGAGTGGTCCTCAAACCATTGTGCACGGTCCGCAATGGCACGCGTGCGGCGTGTGGCCTCCTCGTCGCGATATTCGACGATTCCCTCCCACGATCCTTTCAGTCCCAGCGGGTCGCCATAGACCTCGATGAAACCGTTGATGAAGTCGATGCTCCCCTCGTGGGTCTCAACCCACGCGATGCTATATCGGTCGAAGTCGCGCAGGTCGCCCGTCTGATAGTAGTGGATGAGCAGGTCGATGACGCGGCGCTGTCCTTCGCCCTCGGCATACTCCCGGGCTTTCTCCAGCCAATAGACGATCTTTTCTATGGCCGCGGAATATTTTCCGCCGATTTTCCAAACCTCCTCCTGGAGTTGTCCGTCCCGTTTGACGAGCGTGGTGTTGAGTCCCCACGATGGAGGCTCTGCCTCGTCGCCGCGCTGCTGGGCATAATAGTCCTCCGCCTCCTGTTGCGTCACCCCCTGATAGTAGTTGCACGCCGATGTCTTCACCAGGTCCTCGCCGTCGGCGATGTTGACGCGCTTCGGCAGCACCTGCGGGTCGAAGAGTACGGGGCAGATCGCGTCGAGCAGTTTGCCGGTCGTCTGCCCTGGTGCCAGGGGAAGTGCCTCGGGGTCGATCGCAAGGACCTCGTGGCGGAGGAAGTCCTCGGAGAACGTGGGCACAAACTTCTCGCAGCCATAGTGGTGATGGATGCCGCTGGCGAACCACACCTGCTTCAGATAGGTCTCGAAACCGAGGAAGTCCTTCGTCGTGCGGTCCCCTTCGTAGTGGCGCAGCACCGCCTCCAGCGTCTTGCGGATGACGAGGTTGTAGCGTCCGAACTGGTCAAAGGTGATGTCGCGTCCGTAGAGCGTGGCCTCGGAGAGACAGTAGATATAGAGCTTTTGCTGGAGCGAGAGTGCCTCAAAACCCAGGAGCGGGTAGCGGAGCATCTCGATGTCAGCAAATCGCTCGTCGTTATAGATGAACTTTTCTGTCATGATTATCTGTTTTTATGAGTGACATACCATCCGTGGATGAGGAAATGATAGACCAGCAGCGCCACGCCGATGAGTACGATCGAGCAGACGACGACCGAGTGGAGGTCTCTGTGGAGCAGGCCAAATCCCGCGTACAGGCCCAGCCAAAGGCCCAGTTCCCACGAGAGGAAGAAGGAGCTCTGCACCGTGCCGCGTTGGCAGTGCTGCGAGAGTTTGATGAAGAAGAGCAGAAAGCGGCTGCCCAGCAGTCCGAAGGCGAATCCCGCCATCACGGCCACATAGGGCGAGACCCAGTCGAAGTTGCGCGTCAGCAGCATCAGGAAGCCCACGAAGAGGACGATCAGTCCCGTGATGGCCTCGCTCTCCAGTTCGGCATTGGCGAAAACGTATTTCTCCGCCAGCAGGGCCAGCAGAAATCCCGGCAGCATCAGCGCGTAGAAGGTGAGGCTCAGGGGCAAGGAGAGGAGTAGTCCGAAGGTGGCCGTGATCAGGATGGTGTTGACGACGAGCGGCGTGCTCTTCGGCAGAAAGAAGCGGTCGAGGCTCCAGGGCCTCACCACCTCGTTGGGCGCGCGGAAGGGGAAGGGAATCACGTACATCAGGATGACCGAGAGCAGGGCGCAGCCTGCGGAGGCCAGCGGCAGGATGGAAACCCCGAAGACCTGGCTGATGATCATCGCCGCGAGCGGACCCAAGGCCAGCGAGCAGCGGCCCGTCCAGGAGAGCACATGGCTCGCCTCCGTGCGGTAGAGCGACTCGCAGGTGTCGAGCACGAGCGTGCTATAGACCACCATTTCAGTCAGTCCGTAGCAGAAGCCCTGGAGGACGCGCACGGCCAGCGTGCCGGAAAATCCGATGTGGAAGACCTTCTGTACGTCCGCCTCGTAGAGAATGGCCGAGAAGACCACCAGGAGGAGGATGGAGAGCAGACAGACCTTGTTGCGGCGAAAGCGCTCGATGAAGTAGGAGACGTAGGGGCCAGGGATCACGATGCCCAGTCCAAAGGCCAGCATGACCAGTCCCACGTCCCTCAGCGTGTAGCCGTCAGCCTGCATCTGCGCGGGGATATAGGGCAGAAGCATGAAGACGGAGACGCCTAGCAGCAGGTTGGCGAAAACCAGCATCCAGAAGTGGCGGCTCCAGATGCGTATGTGTATCGGTGTGTTCTGTGTGTCCATAAGGGAATATCAATAGCTTTCACTTTCGTTGGGAAACTCGTCGCCCTTGACGGCCTCGCAGTAGGCCCTTACGCCGCGGCGCAGTTCCTCGCCCATGGCGGCAAACTCGCGGAGAAACTTCGGGTCGAAACCTTGTGTCAGGCCCATGGCGTCGGCATAGACCAAGACCTGGCCGTCGCAGTGGCTGCCAGCGCCAATGCCGATGGTCGGCACGCTGAGCAGATCCGTCACCTGCTGGGCCACCGAGGCCGGTATCTTCTCCAGCACCACGGCGAAGCAGCCCGCCTTCTCCAGCGCCTGGGCGTCGGCGATGAGCTTCGTGGCCTCCACCTCGCTGCGTGCGCGCACACCGTAGCCTCCAAACTTATGGATGCTCTGCGGGGTGAGCCCGAGGTGGCCCACGACGGGGATTCCCGCGTTGACGATACGCTCGATGGTGGGCGCGACTTCCTCGCCGCCTTCGAGTTTCACGGCATCGACGCCCGTCTCACGGATCAGCCTGACGGCGTTGCGCACGCCTTCCTCCGGCGAGACCTGATAACTGCCAAACGGCATGTCACAGACCACCAGCGCCCGTTGGCAACCTCTTGCCACGCCGCGCGCATAGACGATCATCTCGTCCAGGGTGATGGGGAGGGTGGAGTCGTTGCCCAGCATCACGTTGGAGGCCGAGTCGCCGACCAGAATGCTGTCAACGCCCGCCTCGTCTATCAGTCGTGCCGTCGTGTAGTCGTAGGCCGTGAGCATGGCTATCTTGTTGCCGTCGCGCTTCATCTCTACGAATGTCTTGACGGTCACTTTTTTCTTTTCTGTTGTGAGATATCCCATTTCTATTAGATGTGATTCTAATTGCAAGTGCAAAGGTACAAGATTTCACAGACATAGGGAAAGAAAAAGCGGACAAAATGGGGTCCTACGCGCAATGCGCGCAATCCATAGGACCTTTCTGCAGAAAAAAAATGATGGGGGACGGAACGCATCCATCCCCCACCAAGGAGTTATGACCGTGTTGGTCAGTTCGTATTTCTATGACTGTTGATCAGTCCGTCTTTTCTACGCTCCGCAGAAGAATAGGACGACCACCTGGGCCGCCAGGATGCGGAGGAACATCGACAACGGATAGACCGTGGAATAGCCGATGGCGGAAGCCTCACCCTGGCAGACGCTGTTGGCGTAGGCCAGTGCGGGAGGATCGGTGTAAGTACCTGCTATCATACCCATTACGGTGAAGAAGTTGAATTTGAACTTCAAGCGGGCGATCGTTCCTACGATCAAGATCGGGATGATCGTGATCAGGAATCCGCAGAGCACATATTTCAGTCCGTCTCCGGCCACTACCGTCTCCCAGAATCCTGCTCCGGCCTTGATGCCGACGGAGGCAAGGAAGAGGGCGAGACCAAATTCACGCAGCATGAGGTTGGCCGACGTCGTCATATAGGTGATGAGGTGGAAGCGTGTGCCCCAGCGGCCGATGAGGATGGCGATGATCAGCGGACCACCGGCGAGACCCAGTTTCAAGGGGACGGGCATGCCCGGGATGGCCACGGGCAGGCTACCGAAGATCAGACCCACCATGATACCGATGAAGATCGTGCCGAGGTTGGGGGCGTTGAGCTTGCGCTCGGAGTTGCCCATCATTTCGGCCACGCGGTTGACGTTGTCTCTCGGACCGACCACGTTGATGCGGTCGCCGACATGGAAGTGGTGGTTGCGGCTGGCAAAGAGGTCCATGCCCAGGCGCGAGATACGCGTGACGTTGACGCCATAGACACTGGAGAAGTGCATCTTGCCCAGCGTCTTGCCGTTCATGTCGGGATTGGTCACGATGATGCGCTTGCTGATGAGCGGCTGTTTCTCGTCGTCGCTGTCCATCCACTCGCCGTCGATCTCCGTACCGATGAAAGCCTTGATGGCCTCGGCGTCGGTCTGCGCGCAGACGATCAGCACCTCGTCGCCGAGCTCAAAGACGGTGTCGCGGTTGGGGACACACATCTTGCCCTCGTGGACCATGCGCGAGGCCACGATGTCGCGGTTGAGAAACTCGCTGATCTCCTTCAGGTTGCGTCCACAGATATGGGCGTTCTGCACGCGGAGGTACATCTTGTAGGGCATCTCGGCAGGGTTGCCCTTCTCGGCAGCGGTCAGCTTGGCGTTCTCCTCGTCGAAGTTGCTACGCGTCAGCACCTTGATGAGCAGCGTCGTACCGATGATGCCTAGCACACCGAGCGGATAGGCACAGGCGTAGCCGTTGGCGATGGAGGGCGGGTTGCCGTTGGTGAAAACGGACTGCAGGGCCTCGTTGGCGGCACCAAGTCCCGGCGTGTTGGTCACGGCTCCGTAGAGCGTACCGACCATCATCGGCAGGTTGTTGGGGTCTTTGGTGTCGAAGAAAATGTAGTAGCAAGCAAACATCACCAGCACGTTGAGCACCACGGTGATGGTGGAGAGCATGTTGAGCTTGATACCACCTTTGCCGAAACTCTCGAAGAATCCTGGTCCGACCTGCAGACCAATCATAAAGACGAAGAGGATCAGACCAAAGTCTTGCAGGAAAGTCAGCACGGGCACCGGGCCTGTGAATCCGACGTGACCTGCGAGGATGCCCACGAAGAGCACGAAGGTGACTCCCAAGGAGATGCCGCCTATCTTGATCTTGCCAAGATAGACTCCCACGGCAATGACAACAGCGTAGAGCAAAGCAATGTGCGCCACACTGTCAGGGGTCGTAAATAGTTTTACTAACCAGTCCATTTCTGTTTTTTAATTCTCTGATTTTGATAAATTAATGTTTTGCGGGTGCAAAGTTACAAAAAAAAGCCGACTTACTTACTGTTTTTTCGGAAATAATGCGTCCGCCCTCTTCTTTGCCCGTTTTTACCCGCAGCGACAACCCTCGTCCCGCTTCCCCGTTTACTTGCAAAATCAACGAAATCCCCCTCGCTTAGCTTTGAAAGGCAAAGAAAGAGTAGGGGATAACTTGTGAAAGCCTTCAATAGGTATCCAGCAACGCTCCGCCAGAACCGCGGATGCGGTCTCTCAGATGAGCAGGTCAAGCGGGAGGTTGCCCATCATCCAAGCGAACCATTCGCGCCACGTTTCACGTCGGGGACAAAGATGTCGGTTCCGACTGCGAAAGTCCGAAAGAGGGAAGTGGGAAAGTGAAAACGTAATAATGTAATATTGTAATGTTGTAAGGTTGTAAGGACAGGCTAACACCATTTCTGAAAGGATACGATTACGAACTTTTGGCTACGAAGACCCTATATGCCAATCCACCAGCAGATGGATCAAGCTATGACTATACTCTTGTATTTTGTCATACTTCTTTACTATTGAAACAGAATCCTGTTGGAGAGATAAATATTTTTATCGTTTATAGACGACAATATGGCAACGCTATTTGCCCAAGAGAGAGAGGTTTGCAAGCGCAAAACACCTACAAAAGACGGCAAATATCGCCATTTGGCGTGAGAAAACCTGTATTTTTTGTGGAGGTAAGACCCTTCGAGGCTACTTCTGAATATACGGGTTGCATTCCATGAAATAGTTATGTGTCAGATAGTTACGATTCGTTTGCTTGATTTTTACCTTGTTGAGGACGTGGACTCCAGGGATGCTGAAAACGAGGGGTTATCCTTGGTTTTGCAGTTCAAATGGCTGCCGCAGGGCATATTTTGGCTTGTCGATGGAGTCAAAACGCCCCCACAAAGCTGCGCATTTACTTCGGACTGTCTTTGCTTCTCCCTTGGGTTTTGAGTTGGAGTAGAGCGGGAGGAGGGATTGCTTGATTTGTTAACGAAAGCAAAATGTAAGGAGCAAGCGTAGGACGAAGAGACCTGCGACACTCTTTAGTAGGCGTTAAGCAGTTGACGCTTAACGGTTTATGCACGATATTTGAACTAACAGACAACTTGTTTGGTTCCATTGGACCTTACATCATTACATTATTACGTTTTCATTTTTCCACTTCGCTCTCCAATTTTCTCAATGCAATATATCTGTAAATGATATTCAGAAGATAAGTCAGTAGTTCACATAGCTTTGCTATGTGCCATTTTTCGGAAGATG
>OHTJ01000148.1_pt1 | contig 28294 bp, 20 predicted proteins | sample 1578921 | NCBI WGS metagenome assembly OHTJ01 (sample SAMEA3879582, study PRJEB24766) | human gut metagenome | biome: human-associated habitat; feature: feces | place: USA | collected 1985/1987
TCCGGGAATAAGTGTAAGTGAGCGCATAACAGAGCTTACAGGCATACATAATGAAGAACTGGCAGGTAAGCCGAGAATTGAAGAAATTATAGGAAGATAAATACGAATTCCCCGAAACAGTACATATTCCTGCCGGTTCGTGTGTAGAGCAATTGAATATAGATTTTGCTTCTTTGCTTGCTTAGGTTAAATGTTTCCATAAGTTTAAATAAAGAACTTATGGAAACATATTTTCTTTTGAGTAATTTGGCGAATACTTCTTGTAAGTATCCAAGCCGTTATTGTCTGACAGGAAGATGATGGTGTCTATGAAATAGTAGTTGCCGTCATCTCCAACCAATACATTATTGGGCACGGCATCGAAGATGTCGTGAATTCCATTGGTGAAATATTCTCCATTGTCTTCTGCGTGGAAACCGATGCGCTCAAACTCAGCCTTGATTTCTTCGGGAGTAGCTTCCCTCGCATTTACAACAAGCTGTTGGCGAGGGACAGCACAAACTTTTCCATCTCGATTCTGTGAGAAACCGATGAAATCGTAGGCGCAATCTGGAAAGTATTGGTTATGGGCAGGAATTCGTTCAAAGAATGGAGTAAGGTTGTCGTCAGAATAACGGAAGTCGTTAAGTTTATAAACGTGTATTCCATCATAGGCCATATAAACCTCGTTCTCTGAACCTCGGTCAGAGAACACACCTAATGATTCCGGATTTTCAAACCAGCAATCATTCTCCTTAGCCCAGTCTTTTAACCTTGTAATTTGGACTCCCTTGCAAGCCGTTGTTCCCGCAAGCGCTTGAATTGAGCTAAGCACTCCTCCAGCGAAAGCGGATGCTCTCGCCAATAAGCCATGGAAGCCATCTTCTGGGCATTGACTTTCTTGTGATAATCGTTCAGTTGTATCTCCATCCATTTATGTATTATATTGTTAGAATATTACGTTTGCAAAGTTACGACTATTTCCCGAATTTTCCAAGGCTTCGCTTGATTTTCTTCATAATTTGCCTTTTTGCCGATAACATTCCTGGTAATAGAGCCTCCTGCTCCAGCATATCCAATGCCATTCTTAACTCTTCGAGGAGTTCGGGATAGTACTTCATCTGCTCGTAGGCGAGCTTCATGCAGTAGCAGCGGATGGCGTAGGGCTGGGAACAGGCGGTAATCTTGGCGATGCAGAAATCGATGAAATCAGAACGGAGTGATTCTTCCTCGAAAGGCTGACGGAGAAGAAGATGGAGCATCAGGCGGCGCTTGGTCTCATTCTTCTCTACGAGAACCCTATCTATCAGTTCATCGTGCTTCTGAAAGAGCCAAGGGGTGTTGGCTTCATCGAAATGGCTTAAAGCCCAAAGCGCATTGAACGATACACGGTCGTTTTCATCGAAGGTGAGCTGGTAAAGCTCTTCCTTCCGGTGGTCGTTCTCTTTACCTTGTGTCATGATGCATATCTTGTTGATATCGTTCATACAGATTTTGTCTTGTAGTATCTTTCTCATGCTCTTTATTTTTATGAGGGAATAATCGTTGCAAAGATATACTTTTATGAGGGAATAACGAAAAGGAAGATTACTTTTTTTGAGAATTCTCGGACTATTTCTTGTTTTGAGGTATAGAATGGGAGAAAAAGTCAAGTTGAACAATCGATGGATTCATAGTTGTACGTCTAAAGGTTTATAGTTGTACAACTGAAGGGTGTGTAGTTGTACAACTAAAAGGTGTACAGTCGTACAACTAAAGGGGGTATAGTTGTACGATTAAAAGGTGTTGTCACTAGGCTCGGCAGACCTGCTGACTGCAGTGAGCAGACCTGCTGACTAGGCTCAGCAGAGCTGCTGAGCCTAGTGGCAACTTTCTAGAAGCAGTCTCCTTGAACTCCATATTCTATCTCTTTGAACCTGATCAGACGCCTTCTTTCACTTGCGCAGTCATATTCTTCAGCTTACGGAGCTGTATCCTTCGGTTAACTGAGCCGTATCCTTCAGCTTGCATAGTCATATCCTTCAAATACTCTGTCGTCTCGTTTCGTTCACTCAGCCGTTTGCTTTAGCTCTTACAGGGCGCCTTGCTGGCTGCTATTATATTCTGGGTATTGCTCGGGACCAGGAACATTGGGTCCTTTTGTCTATTCTTGAACTGCATGCGAAGGTTCTGTATAATATAAACAAAAGAAGTCCGTGGACTTACACATTGTCCACGGACTTCTTGGAATATAATCTCAATGATTGGAATCTCTTACTTTCTAAAGTACTTTCCCACCACTGGCAGACTCTTCAATGGGAAATCCTTCTTCACGAGATAAGCGGCGAAGATGAGGATAAGCACCGTGTTGATGAGGCAGGCAATTCCACTGGAGAAGTATCTGTTAGCCTCGGTCATTCCTGCGAAGAGGATGAGGGCGAGAACCACATAAATCATAATCTCCTTCACCGGATAGTTGATTGGATACTTCTTCTGACCCACAAAGTAGGAGAGCAGCATGGCTGTTCCATATCCAGCGAAACCAGCCCAGGCACAGGCGATGTAACCATAAACTGGTACGAAGATAACGTTGATGGCAATCAATACCGCACAACCGATGCCTGAGAAGTAAGCACCCCAGATGGTCTTGTCTATGAGTTTGTACCAGAAGCTGAGGTTGAAATATACTCCCATCATGATTTCGGCAGCCATTACGATAGGCACTACCTTCAAACCATCCCAGTAGTCGCGACCGATGATGTGGCGCAATACATCCAGATAACCTACCACCACCAGGAAGGCGAGCAGGGTGAAGATGACGAAATATTTCATCGCCGAAGCGTAAGTCTGTCGGTTGTCCTTATCCTTCGCCTTGCCGAAAACGAACGGCTCGTAAGCATAGCGGAAAGCCTGGGTAATCATCGCCATGATCATCGCAATCTTGCTGGCTGCTCCGTAGATTCCGAGCTGCGCATGCGCATCGCCCTTCTCATAGATGTAAGGGAAGAGAATTTTGTCGGCTGTCTGGTTCAGAATACCGGCAATACCGAGCACGAGGATAGGCCAGCTGTAGCCCATCATCTTCCTGACGAGCACCTTGCATTCGCTCCAGGAGCATTTCTCGCCCATGAATCCTTCCTTCAGTTCCTTGTAGAAACAGAAGGTGATGGAGGCGGTACAAACCAGGTTGATGTAGAAAGCATAACCCACATCGTGACCATCCATGATGACGTAGTAAACCAGGTTGAGCGCAATGTTCAGACCGATGAAGAGCAACTTGAAGGCAGCAAACTTCAATGGGCGCTTCTTGTATCTGAGGTAAGCGAACGGGATGCACTGGAAGGCATCAATAGCCACGGTTACGAACATGGTCCATACATAAGCCGGATGGTCGGCGTAGCCCATCGCATCGCTCAAAGGCGTGATGAAGAGGAATACCAGGGCGATGAAGAGTAGGGAGGTGAAGCCCACCATGCTCAATACCGTGTGATAAACCTTTTCTGAGTTTTCTCCCTCCTTGTTGACAAAACGGAAGAAGGTGGTCTCCATTCCGTAGGTCAGGATAACGAGGAGTAATGCCGTATAGGCGTACATGTTGGTGATGACACCATAACCACCACTGGCGGCGCTGATCTTTGCCGTATAGAGTGGTACAAGCAGATAGTTGAGGAATCTGCCGATGATACTGCTCAAACCATAGATGGCGGTATCCTTTGCTAAACTTTTGAGGTTTGCCATATTAATTTGTTTTTTATTATCCGAAGAATAAATATGCTATAGCGATTGCTGCGATGACTCCTGCCAAATCGGCAAGCAAGCCGCAAGCCACGGCGTGGCGGGTATTCCTGATGCTTACGCTTCCGAAATATACAGCCAATATATAGAAGGTGGTGTCGGTGGAGCCCTGGAAGATGCAGCTCAATCTGCCTACAAACGAATCAGGACCATAGTTCTTCATCGCCTCCAGCATCATGCCTCGTGCGCCACTTCCCGACAGCGGTTTCATGATGGCGGTAGGCAGGGCGCCTACGAAATCGGCGTTCAAGCCGCATTGTTCTACCGACCACGAAATGCCTTGAATCACCATATCCATCGCTCCCGAAGCACGGAACACGCCGATGCCCACAAGGATAGCTACGAGATAAGGGATAATCTTCACTGCAGTAGTAAAACCTTCCTTCGCTCCCTCGATAAATGCATCATAAACATTCACTTTCTTCCAGAATCCCGCCAGGATGAAACAGAGGATGATGCCCAGGAGAATCATATTCGAAGCCAGGGTAGTAACTGTATTCATCGTATCCTTGTCCATCTGTCCGAATCCCCAGATGATGATGCCTACGAAGGCACACATTCCCAACAGAGTAGCGAGCAATACCGGCTGCAGGATGTTGATGCGCTGCCAGAGCGAAGTGATGATGATTCCGGCAAGCGTAGCCACGAGCGTAGCCATCAGGATAGGGATGAAGACATCCGTAGGCTGGGCTGCACCATAGGAGGCACGGAAGGCGAGGATGGTGGTAGGGATGATGGTGAGTCCTGAGGTGTTCAGAACCAGGAACATAATCATCGGGTTCGTCGCCGTATCCTTTTTCGTGTTGAGTTCCTGCATCTGCTGCATCGCCTTCAATCCTGTAGGCGTCGCTGCATTATCGAGTCCCAGCATATTCGAAGCGATGTTCATGAAGATGCTTCCCATCACCGGATGGTTCTTCGGAATATCGGGGAAGAGACGGGTGAAGACCGGGCTGAGTGCTCTTGCCAACACATTCACAACTCCCGCCTTCTCTCCAATCTTCATGATGCCAAGCCAGAGGGCGAGCACGCCCGTCAGTCCGAGAGAAATCTCGAAGGCATTCTTGGAAGAATCGAAGGTGGAATCTACAATCTTCTGGAAGATAGTCGTATCTCCCATTGCCAATCCGATGAGTGCGAAGATGAACGCAATCACGAAAAATGCTATCCAAATGTAATTTAAAACCATAATTGTTTCATCTTGCGGTTTTTTCAACCGCTTTTATTGTGATAATGTTCTTGTCACAGAATAATATAATACCTGATAATCGGGTGCAAAAGTACAACTTTATCACAAAATTCCAAAGGAATTCGGACTGAAAATCACAAAATTCCTATTGTTTTAAGGCGTTTTATCACACAATTCCATGCTTTTCTCTCTTCGCTATCACATTATTCCTCATTCGTTATACTTTTTTAATCTCTCTTTTTATCCGATTTCAGAAAAAAGATGTACTTTTGCCGCTCAATTCATGAAAGACAGGAATTTGGTTATACAAAAACATTATTAAGGAAGCAAAGGACTTCTGTTATATTTTATAGTATGGACAAGAATGAGAGAATAAATAACGAGCAAGAGATGCCCACTGAAACGAAAAAGAATCATTCCGCTGATGCGGATAGAGTAAAGGAAGTATATAAGGTGACGATAGCGGGAAGCATCATCAATGTGGTGCTGCTCGTGCTGAAGTTTGCTGCAGGTATTCTCGGACATTCGGCAGCTATGATAGCGGATGCCATCCATTCGCTTACCGATTTCGCTACCGATGTGGTGGTACTGGTATTCGTAAAACTGGGCAATAAGCCGATGGATAAGGACCATGATTATGGTCATGGCAAATACGAGACGCTTGCCACAGCCATCATCGGCATTTCGCTCTTCGTGGTGGGTGTGATGATCTGTTATTCTGGTGTTACCAAGACCTATCGTGCCATCTGCGGCGAGACATTGCAGCAGCCGGGCGTTGTAGCCTTGATTGCTGCTATTGTAAGTATCGTGATGAAGGAGTGGGCTTATCAGTTTACGGTTAAAGCCGGAAAGAAATATCATTCCGAGGCTGTAGTGGCGAATGCCTGGCATCATCGCAGCGATGCTTTATCAAGTATCGGAACAATGTTCGGTATTGGTGGCGCCATCATCCTGGGAGAAAAATGGGCGGTGCTCGATCCGCTTGCAGCCATCATCGTGAGTGCCTTTATCATCAAGGCCGCCTGGGGACTGGTGATGCAGTCTGTAAAAGAACTGACGGATGCCAGTCTTCCAGAAACTGAGGAAGATGAAATCCTGAAGATTGCAAATGAAGAAGAGGGAGTGGGAGAGATTCATAACCTGCGTACCCGTCGCATCGGAAACAAGATTGCGATAGAAATGCACGTCCGTATGCCGGGTTCTCTTTCGCTTTATGAGGCGCATGAGCATGCTACTCATATAGAAATAAAACTGAAGCAGCACTTCGGTGCAGATACCCATGTGGGAATCCATCTCGAACCGATAAAAGTGAACGGAAAATATCAGAAACCGGAATAACTGAAATAAAAGGAAATAGCCGGAATAAAAGGAAACGAGCCTTGACGGAAGGAAGAAACCTCCATCAAGGCTCGTTTTTTTATTTGATATCCGAATCGTGTTTCGGATATTTATCATCTTTTGGGATGATTATTATCTGATTATATTATCGGCCGAGATTTACGCTGGCTCCTGCCATAATCCACAAACCTGGCTGCTTAACAGCTGTGAGGTCGTAGTAGCGGTGACAAGTGATGTTGTCGGCTTTCACGAAGATATTGTATTTCTTCTCGTCCCACATCAGTTTGCAATCCACCTTGGTGTATGGATGATAGCCATTCATTCTCTGCTGCCATCTTACGCTCCACGAAGCTGAAAGCTTGTTCCAAATCTGATGATCCAAACCGAATACAGCCTTGTGCTTCAGATACTCCAATGCATAGAGTGATTTCAGAATGTTTGTTTCGGTCTTATGATCCTGATAGATGTAAGCATAACCCAACTTGATGCGGGTGATGAAACTGTTTGGTACCAATTCTCTCATGTAGATAGTAGCGTCTACGTTGTAGCCCATGTTGTTGAGCTTTCCGATGTTCATCACGTGATACTTGCTGTCATTCTGCTCGGTCACGGATGTCTGAACCCAGTCAATCATGTTGGTGCCGTGTGCGTAGAATCCGCTTACGGTTGCGGCAAAACCAGTCTGGCGATACTGGGTTCCTACCTTGAAGGTTGAGTTCTTCTCCGGGGTCAAGGTGATGTCGCCCTGCTGCACCACATTACTTATATATAAGTCGGTGTAGGTAGGCATTCTCAATGCCTTGTTCCAGGAAGCGTAGAACTTCCAGTTGTCGTTAGGACGATAACTCATATCTACACCAGGATAGAAACGGAAGTCGTTGTCAAGACCTGTATTCTTGTTAGCCAAGACACCAGCCGACAAGGTGAAGCCGCCGAAGATGAAGTTGTGCTCCAGCATGATGTTGGTATTAGTGCGCTCGCCCTTTCGGGTATATTGACGGTCAGAACCCGAGATATCCTTATAGTCTTTCTCTGCGAGTTCCTCGCCCAATGCAGTAGAGTAGATGCACTCCTTGCTGATGTCGAAACCCACTGCGGTCTTACCCAAAGCCCAAGCCACGTTGGCATTCAGTCCACCACCATAAACATCTAGGTCGTGATAGTTCTCGCCTGCTGCAGCTCCAGCCTTTCCACGAATCATCTGATAGTGATCCTTGAATTTGTTATAATAGAATTGAGGCGCAATCTCCCAGGTCTTCTCCTGGTTGTGCAGACTCAGATTGAGCGAAGCCAGACCGTGGTCTGTCTTCTCATATTGATTGTTATATTTGGCGCTGTAGAAAGTATTGGCACCATAGCTCTGGCTAGCAATACCCAACTGGGCGATGATGTCGAAACGCTGGTCGTAAGAGAAAGAGAGATTGCCGTAGCCCTGTCCCTTCTCGAAGTCGCTGTTCTCCGTGCCGCCATCCGAGCGCTTGTAGCCTCCGCTTACAGAATAAGCCTGGGTCCACTTGCCCGTTTCAAAAGCTGTTTGAATGCGTCCCTGTGCTCCGAAGCTTCCAAAGCTTCCGCCTTCTACACTTGCAGATACCCACTCACTCTTAGCCTTCTTGGTTACGATGTTGATGGCACCATTGAAGGCTGAAGTTCCGAATAAGCGCGATGCTGCCCCCTCGAGCACTTCGATGTGGTCGATGTCAGCAAGAGCTACAGGAAAATCAGAAGCATTGTGACCAGTCTGAGGATTGGAAATGTTGACGCCATTCAAGAGAATGGTAATCTGGTCGAAGGTTCCACCATTGATGGAGATATCCGTCTGAACACCAAAGCCACCACGCTGACGGACATCCACGCCGGTAGCTAATTTCAATACATCGTTGATAGTCTGCGCAGCCGCACGATGAATATCGTCGCGGGTAATGACAGACACAATCTTAGGTGACTGTTCTACAGTCATCGGCGCACGAGATCCGGTAACGCTCACCGCATCCAGCTCGTAAGCCTTTCCGCCCTTGTAGAGGGTAGAATCAACCTTGGCTCCCTCTGTGCTTACGCCTGCTGCCTTAGCATGGCTCAGGGTAGCAACGCTGAGTGCACCAACAAGTACCTCTCGTCCCAAAACTGCGAAGAGTGAGTAGCTCTTGTTAGAGAATCGGTTGAACTTCAAGCTGTTGCGCTTGTTGAAAATTGTTTTGTACATTAAATTAAATGTTTATAAATGAATAAAAAATGGAAGCCTTCCGCCTTCCCGGCTTTCGGCATTCGGGGTGCAAAGGTACTGCCTTTTGGGCAACTGACAAAATAAAATGTGAATTATTTTTTCAACTGCCGATGCAAAGTTAATGTAAATCAAGGTAGTTTTCCTACCTCACAAATCGTATTCAATTCAGCCTTCTTGTGGCATAAAAAAGTATTAATTAGGCATAATCCTCAATAGGGTGATGCGATTTTCTTAAAGAAACATTCGCTTTTTCAGATTATTCTTGTATCTTTGCAGTTGATATGGGCAGCATTCAGCAATCAGAATACTGCTGTCGCAATTTTATGGTAATTAGAAATTAAAAAGAAAGGAACAGATAAGATGGAAAAGATCAACGTAAAAGAACTGAATGACAACGTCTTCGAGACTATTGGTAAGGAGTGGATGCTGGTATGTGCCGGCAACAAGGGTCATTTCAATATGATGACCGCCTCTTGGGGCTGTTTGGGATGGCTTTGGAACAAGCCGGTGGCTGTGGTCTTTATCCGTCCGGAGCGTTTCACCCACGGCATCATCGAAGAGAATGAATTCATGACTCTCTCTTTCCTCGGCAACAGCGAGGAGGCTCGGAAGATTTATAACTTCTGCGGCTCTAAGAGCGGACGCGATTTGGATAAGGCGAAGGAAACAGGACTGATTCCTGTAGAAACTGATAACGGCAGCATCGCCTTCGAGCAGTCACGACTCACCCTGGAATGCCGCAAACTTTATAAGGACAGTATGACCGCCGAGAAGTTCCTCGACAAGGACCTGCTCCAGTGGTATGGTGCCAAGGGTGGATTCCACGATGTTTATGTTGTGGAGATTACCAATGCTTATAAAAAGTAAGAATTAAAATATGGCTCAAGAACAAACAGCAATTCGTGAACGCCAGAAAACCAGGCTCAAGGAGCCGGGGCGTTACGTGGTAATGATGTTCAACGACGACTTCACACCGATGGACTTCGTGGTAGAAATTCTGGAATCCATCTTCTTCAAGTCGCAGGCTGAGGCTGAAGCAATCATGCTCAAGGTTCATCACGAAGAAAAAGCCGTGGTGGGCACCTACAGCTATGACATCGCCAAGAGTAAAGTGGAGAAAGCGATGGAGAAAGCCCGTACGCAGAAGTTTCCGCTTAAACTCACTTATATGCCGGAATAGGCGTTGATTTCGGGGAAATATCCCCAATATATGCTAAGAAAAAGAAAGGAAAAAATAGAATGGACAGTATGGGATTGACCCGATATATGAGTGTTCTGATGGACGATGCCATGAAGCAAGCCCGGTTCTTCGACCACGAGTTCGTGATGCCCGAGCACATGCTGCTGGCGTTGCTCAGGCAGTATGCATTCTGTCAGGCGCTGCAGGAAGAAGGCGTAGACAGCCTCAAGATGCACGAAGACTTGGTGGGATGGCTCGCCAAGCAGGAGCGTGTGCCTGAAACCATCAAGTATCTGCCAGAGCCGTCATCGCTCTTCAAAACTATGTTTGGAACGGCGTGCGCCCTGGCTGCTGCTGCCGACAGACAGCTGGTGAATGTACCCCATTTTGTGCAGGCGATGTTTGGCTTGCAGAATTCAGAAGCCGCCTTCCTGCTGTGTAAGAATGTGGGCGACCGGCAGGGCGAGTTCCTGGCGAGCGTTGACAGTTATTATCCTATTGGAGAAGATACTGGAGAGGCTGGCATGGGCATGGGAGCAGACTTTGATGATGACGATTATGCCAACGAGTATGACGACGACGAGGAAGAAGGCAGAAGACAGGTTGTACAGGATTGGCATCAGCTGGTTACCTGTATTTCTGACAAGGTAGAAGAGCACAATCCGCTCATCGGAAGAGAACAGGAACTGGACAGAACCATCCAGGTGCTCTGCCGTGCCGAGAAGAACAATCCGCTCCACATCGGAGAAGCCGGAGTCGGCAAAACAGCTCTGGTCTATGGTCTCGCCAAACTCATCAACGAAAACCAGGTTCCTGAACGCCTCAAGGGGGCTCGCATCTACGGCATGGATATGGGACAGATGCTTGCCGGTGCCCAATATCGTGGCGACTTCGAGAAACGCATCAAGATGGTGATGGAGGGAGCCGTGAAGGAAGGCAACACCATTATCTACATCGATGAGATTCATAATATGATAGGTGCCGGTCGTGGCTCAGATGGCGGACCTGATGCATCCAATATGCTGAAGCAATATCTGGAGGCAGGTGATATCCGTTTCATCGGTTCTACCACCTACGAGGAATATAACCGTTACATGGCTCAGAGCAAGGGCATCGTGCGCCGGTTCCAGCAGATTGACATCAAGGAACCTACCGAGGAGGAGGCTATCAAGATATTGGAGGGCTTGCAGTATAAATACAACAAGTTCCACAATGTAACCTATCGCAAGGACGCCCTGGAATATGCCGTCCGTGCCAGCGCCAAATATATCAGCAACCGCTGTCTGCCAGACAAGGCCATCGACCTGATGGATGAGGCGGGTGCTTATCTGGAAGTGCATCCGGTAGAATCTCGCCAGCGCTCTTATGTTACCAAGGCTATCATCCAGCAGATTCTGATTAAAGTCTGCAAGATTGATGCGGCTGCGATGAAAGATGAGAATAACGATGCTTTGGCTACGCTCCGCCAGCGCATACTCGACAAGATTTACGGTCAGGACAAGGCTGTAGACAAGGTGGTTGAGGCTGTGATGATGGCAAAGGCGGGATTGACAGATGATGACAAACCATTGGCTTCGCTCCTCTTCGTGGGACCTACCGGAGTAGGAAAAACCGAGGTGGCACGGCAGTTGGCCAAGGAACTCGGCATCGAACTGGTACGCTTCGATATGAGTGAATATACCGAGAAGCATACCGTGGCAAAACTCATCGGTTCGCCAGCCGGATACGTGGGTTATGAGGATGGAGGACTTCTGACCGATGCTATCCGCAAGACGCCAAACTGTGTACTCCTGCTCGATGAGATAGAGAAGGCGCATAGCGATATCTACAACATCCTGCTCCAGGTAATGGACTATGCCCGTCTGACCGATAACAAGGGTCAGAAGGCTGACTTCCGTAACGTGATTCTCATCATGACCTCAAATGCCGGAGCGCAATATGCTTCACGGGCTAGCGTAGGTTTCAATGGAAACGTAAGTCGTGGCGAAGCGATGCTGGCACAGGTGAAGAAGACTTTCAAGCCTGAGTTTATCAACCGACTTTCCGACATGGTGGTGTTCAACGATATGGATAAGCACATGGCAGAGCTGATTCTGGCCAAGAAACTTCGTCAACTCGATGCGAAACTGGCAGCAAAGGGAGTTACCGTAACGTTAACCGATGCTGCGCGTGAACAGTTGCTGAAATGGGGCTTTACCAAGGAATATGGTGCCCGCGAGATGGACCGTGTCATCGGTAACCGCCTGAAACCGATCCTGATGAAGGCGCTGCTCTTCGGCAAACTCAAGAAGGGTGGCAAGGCGCATGTCGACTTTGACGGAAAGGAACTGGTGATTAATTATTAGAATGAAAGTCTAGTCAAGAAATTCTTGATAAAAGATAAGCGTATGATATTACAGATAGATGATACTGCGGACGAGATTTACTTTCCCGATCCGCATTATGGCGATGAGGATGGATGCTTTGCGATTGGTGGCGATTTGAGTATCGACCGCCTGTTGCTGGCTTATAGCAATGGCATTTTTCCCTGGTATAGTTTCCGTGACCAGCCTGAAATACTCTGGTTCTGTCCGATGAAGCGTTTCGTCATCTTTCCTGATGAAATCCACATCAGTCATTCCATGCGTACCCTGATGAGAAAGAACCGATACAGCGTAGGAATCAACGAAGATTTCGATGGTGTGATACGGGGATGCAGCAAGACCAACGGACGGTATTGGGAAGATGGCGCATGGCTGGGCGAGAACATCATCCAGGCATTTACTGCCCTCCATAAGCAGGGCTTTGCGGCGAGCGTAGAGGTATGGGATAATGAAACCGATGAACTGGTGGGTGGACTTTATGGTGTCACCATCGGCAAGGTTTTTATAGGAGAAAGCATGTTCTCCAGGGTTCCGTCAGCTTCTAAGATTGCCCTCATCTTCCTTGCCAGATACTTGCAGGAGCACGGTGGCAAGATGATAGATTGTCAGTTGGAGACTCCTCATCTCAAATCGATGGGTGGCAGATATATTTCTTACGAGGAATATATGAAGATTATGAACGAAGAATAAGAGATGTTCTTCTCGGAATAGAAGAACATCTTCTTTTGAATAAAAAATAAAGGCTAGGTTCCCAGAATCGTGAACCTAGCCTTTGTTATTATCTGGCTTTTTGCTTTTTATTAGAATATCGGTGTGCCGATGCAGCCGTTAGGTGCCTGAATATGCAGCATCGCACAAACGGTAGCGGCAATATCTGTCATATAGTGAGGCTGGGCACTCTCGCCGTGCTGGATGCCCCAACCCATAAACAGGCAAGGAATATGGATATCGTATGGATTCCATGCTCCGTGGGTAGTTCCCTTGCTGCTGTAATAATCGTAGTGACCTGGTTTCAGTACAATCTGAACACCTCCGCTGCGCTCACGGTTATAACCGTTAATGGCGCGGAACTTCAGCTCTTCAGGGATGCTCTCGATAGAGGTCTTCTCCATGTCGAAGGCATAGTGCACATCCTTGTCTTTCTTCAATCTATCTACCACTGCCTGCTTGATGGCTGCGTAATCCAAACCGAGTTCTTCGATGATATCTGTGTTGAAGAATACCTGATAGTTCATAATGGTCTTTACTAGGTCCTTGTTGGTGTTGAACTTTGTCTTCAGACTCTTGTTCAATTCATCTACCAGTCCCTTCTTGTTCCAGATGCCGGCAGGGATTCGTTGATCCTGCAGGAAGGTAGCGTTGTTCACGCCTCCATGGTCGGCGGTGAGGAAGGTGAGATAATTTCCCTTGCCCACGGTCTGGTCGAGATAAGCGAAGAAATCTGCCAATGCCTTATCTAATCTGAGATAGCAATCTTCTGTTTCGATGGCGTTCACGCCCACCTGATGTCCGATGTAATCGGTGCTGGAGCAGCTGATGGTCAGCAGGTCAGTATCTGTGTTTCTACCCAGGTTCTCGCCCTCGATGGCAGCCTTGGCAATATCGAAAGTCAGATTGCAGCCGAATGGGGTGTTGCGGAGAATCTTATAACCATGCTTTTTATATAAGGTAGGCAGATCGAGTGGCAATACTGCCTTTTCGCCTTCAACAATTCCATTCTCGTAGTTGTTGTCATCGCTGGTGCTCTCCTTGTAGGAATCGATAGGGTAGAGCGTCTCCCATTTCTTAGATAGATACTTGTTCGGGAGTTTCTGCTTGTTGAACTTGTTCACCCATTCAGGCAACTTATCCATATAGAAAGTACTGGTGATGAACTTGCCCGACTTGTCATCAAACCAGAAAGCGCCATTGGCGTGATGGCCTGCAGGGAGGATGGATGCTCTGTCTTTCAAGGCTACACCAATCACCTTAGAGCGGTTGTTGGTAGCCAGACGGAGTTCATCGCCGATGGTGGTTACCCACAGATTGCGAGGCGACATCTTGCCAGCCTTGCTGTCAGAACCTACAGGGTTGACGGTATCGTCGGCAGTACAATTCACTACCTTTCCATCCTTCACGAAGTTATTTCCTGCAATTCCGTGGATGGAAGGAACGGAACCGGTCCAGATAGAAGAGTGGCCGATGGCTGTAACCGAAGGGATGTAAGGAATCTTGCAGTTTTCTACGCTGAATCCTTCTCCGAGCATTCTCTTGAATCCGCCTTCGCCGTAGCGGGCGTAGTAGCGATAGAGATAATCCCATCGCATCTGGTCGATAACTATGCCTACAACGAGCTTAGGACGTTGAGGCTGAGCCTGTGCAATGCCGCAGAAGCAGCAGAGCACGAAGATGAGTTTGATAATCTTATTCATAGTCAAAATGTCTTTTTTATACATAACCATTCAGTATTGTATATTAAAATTCGGTTGCAAAGATACAACTTATTTTGGTATTTAACGATAAAAAAGACGATTTTTACCCAAACTTCTCATGGCGTTCAATACAGCCAGTACCGTAACACCTACATCGGCAAAGACAGCCATCCACATGGTGCCGAGACCAATGGTGGCGAGAATCAGTACGGCAACCTTCACTCCGATGGCAAATACCACGTTCTCGTGAGCGATATGAATGGTTCTCCTGGCTATCTTCACGGCAAGAGCAATCTTTCTAGGGTCATCATCCATCAGTACTACATCGGCAGCTTCGATGGCTGCATCGCTACCCAGTCCACCCATGGCAATGCCCACATCGGCACGCTTCAATACAGGGGCATCGTTGATGCCATCGCCTACATAAGCGAGTGTCTTGCCTGCCGGTTTTGTCTTCAGCAGTTGTTCTACATGCAAAACCTTGTCGGTTGGCAGCAGTTCGGTACGACACTCGTCCAGTCCCAGTTTGTGGGCAACATCTTCTCCTACTTCTCTGCGGTCACCTGTCAGCATTACCGTTTTCTCTACTCCAAGTTCTTTCAGCTCTCTGATGGTATGGGCGCTTCCTCCCTTAAGGGTGTCGTTGATCACAATATGTCCCGCATACTTGCCATCAATGGCGACGTGGATGATGGTTCCCACCTGGTTGCAGTCGTGCCATTGGGCACCGATGCTTTCCATCATCTTCTTGTTGCCCACGCAAACCACCTTGCCGTTCACTTTTGCACGGATACCCTGTCCTGCAATCTCCTCTACATCGGTCACCTCGCAGCCATCTGTTGCTTCTTGCGGAAAGGCAGTACGCAGGGCTGCGCCGATAGGATGAGTGGTGAAATGCTCGGCATGAGCCGCCAAATGCAGCAGAATCTTCTCCTTGTCAGAATATTCGCCAATATGCACATTATCTGCATCGTGGGATGAATGTTCTAGGCAGAAATCATCAGCATGAACAGCTGCCACGGCAAACTCTCCGTGGGTCAGAGTTCCGGTTTTGTCGAACACAACGGTTCCCACCTTGGCTAAAGCATCCATATAGTTGCTGCCCTTGATGAGAATACCGTTCCGGGATGCTCCGCCGATGCCGCCAAAGAAGGTGAGGGGCACGCTGATGACCAGGGCGCAAGGACAGGAAACTACCAGGAATATCAAGGCGCGGTTGAGCCATAATGGGAAGTTCTCGCCAAAGGTTCCTGCACCTACGATTCCTGTAGCTGCCAGGAATGGAGGAATAACCGCCAGGGCAATGGCTGCGAAAACAACGATAGGAGTATAGACTCGGGCGAAACGGGTGATGAAAGCCTCGCTCTTCGACTTGTTCTTGTCTGCACTCTCTACCAGAGAGATAATCTTGGATACGGTACTTTCGCCAAAACTCTTGGTGGTGCGTACACGAACTACTCCTGAAAGGTTGATACAACCGGACATGATAGTATCGCCTTCATTCAAATCCCGTGGCATACTCTCACCTGTCAGGGCAATGGTATTCAAGGCTGAGCTTCCCTCAACAACAATACCATCCAATGGAACTTTCTCTCCCGGACGGATTACGATAGTTTCTCCTATCTTGACGTCTTCCGGCGAAACCGACTCTACTTTTCCGTTTCTTTCAACATTCGCTACATCCGGTCGGATATTCATCAGATGCGAAATACTGTCGCGGCTCTTTCCTTCCGCATATCCTTCGAAGAGTTCGCCCACCTGAAAGAAGAGCATCACAAAGACTGCCTCCGGGAATTCTGTATCTGATCCTGGGAAGAATCCGATGCAAAGTGCTCCGATAGTTGCAATAGCCATCAGAAAGTTTTCGTTAAACATATCGCCCTTGGCAATACCTTCTGCAGCTTCGCCCAGCGTCTCATGTCCTATCAATAAATAAGGAATGAGATAGACGAGGAGTAACTGCCAGGTAGCCAGACTGTATTCCTTTTCGATGAAAACAGCGATAATCAGGAGGATGATGGTTGCTCCTATCAGAAAGAGTTTGGATTTCAAACCGCCTTCTTCATGGTGATGATGGTGGTGGCAACCGCACCCCTGGTGCTCATGTCCTTCTGTGCCGCATGAGCAGTCATGATGATGTTCATGATGATGTTCGTGAGAATGTTTCATTTCTTCCATAATTTTGCAATACTTTTAGTTCTATATAACCAGGAACATTCAGTTCCTTTTTCTATTTCGGTTGCAAAATTACGAAAAGGTTTCTGCAACTTGGTTGCAAAAGCTCCAGTTGCCCTCTTTTTCTTGCCGGATAAGTTCTGTGCAAAAAGAAAAACAGCGGCCCACGATTGCTCGTAAGTCGCTGTAATAGAAGCGTGGACCAGCTAGGGCTTGAACCTAGGACCTCCAGATTATGAGTCTGTTGCTCTAACCAACTGAGCTACAAGTCCGATGCCTTACCATGAGGTAAACACATTTATTTGTGTGCAAAAATAATGATTTTTTCTGGATGGGGCAAATAATTGTGGAAAAACTTATTGATAAATGACGTGGGGAAGGGGCAAGCAAAGAATGGCGGAGACGATGGCAGTGGGACACCTTTTATTTCAGCCTTTTATTTCAGTCTTTTATTTCCGGCCCATTATTCTGGCCCTTTATTTCCGGCTCTTTATTTCAGTCTTCTATTTAAGCCATCGCCCGCGGAAGAGGCGCAGCAGGAAGATGGTGCCGCGGAAACAGAGTTCGATGCACATGGCGGTCCAGACGCCTTGAAGGCCGAGCGAGGGGGCTAAGGCCGCGGCAAGCGTCAGGCGAACGGCCCAGATGCTGAACACGTTCATGATACATGGCACCACGGTGTTGGCGGCGCCGACGAATACACCATAGGCAACGATGGCGGCGGCAAACATGGGTTCGGCAAAGGCTTCTATGCGTAAGGCGGCGGTGCCTAACTGTCGGATTTCTTCAACTGGGCTCATGAAACCGATAAATTCTGGGGCGAAGACATACATGAGTATGCCCATCAATGCCATGACGAGCATGCCCATACCGACCGTGATATAGGCAAAGCTGCGGGCCAAGGTCTTACGCGCCGCGCCAATGCTCTGACCAACAAGGGTTGTGGCGGCTTCTGAGATTCCTAAACCGGGCATATAGCAGAGGCTCTCAGCCGTGATGGCAAAGGAGTTGGCGGCAATGGCAAAGACGCCTAATGGCGCAACGATGACGGTGGTCATTATTTGTGCACCACACAACACGACGTGCTCCATTCCCATGGGGAAACCGATTTTCAAGGCCCAACGCAGGATGCTGCGTTGTGGACGGAACCTGCCTTTCTCCCCTGCGATGCGGAGCAACGACGAACGGTTACACAAATACCAGGTCTGCACCAAGGCGATAATGGTTATGGCGGCAACGGTGCCGAGGGCGGCACCGGCCACGCCGAGGTTGGCACCGGGGATGGTGATGTGCACGCCTGCCACCGCGAAATGGTGCGTCGGGAATATAAAAAGGAAATTGAAAAGGACATCGAGCATACACATCGCCACGCCCATCATGCTCGGCACGTGCATATTGCCGCTGCAACGGAGCATGCCGCCCGCCACGAAGTTTAATTGTAACATGGGGAGGGACAAGGAGAAGATGCCGAAATAGAGGGAGGCATCGCCCACGATGGAGGCATCGCCACCCAGCCACAAGGGGAGATGGCGGCAGATGGAAAGGCCGACGACGGCGAGCATGATGCTGAAAAGGAAAGCGGTGGTGAAGGCCTGGCGCAAGATGCTGCGGGCCGCCGACAGGTCGTTGGCGCCGATTTTATGGGCCACCTGCACTGAGAAACCCGTTGAACAAGCGGAACACAATCCGCCAAAGAGCCATGTCGTTGTCGTCACCAATCCGATGGAGGCTGAAGCCTCAGCGCCGAGACTTCCAACCATTGAGGCGTCGATATACTGCATGACGATGGAAGAGAACTGGGCCACCACAGCGGGAACGCTCAACCATGCGGCGAGTTCAAGTTTGTCACGCCGCGTCATATCTCTCCCCTGACTAATCTGCGCCAAAAGCGCCTTGCTCCTGTCTGTTATTCTCATGGAAAAATCAATGATAACTGTTGAACGGCGAGTCGCTCCAATTGCCTGCGTGTCTGCAAACATCCGTCTCTCGCCTGCCACAATGCACGAAAAAGGTGTCCAAATTCTTGGACACCTTTTCCTTATATATAAGTACTTAGTAATGGCGATTTTTCCGCCATCACTTATTGGTCTACGGAATTACGCCGTCATGGCCTTGAGCTTCTTCAAGAGGGCAAACATCACGATGGCACTGATCAAGCAGAGGCCGATGAGGATGGCCCAGTTGTAAACCAAAGGAATCTTGTCCCAAAGCTGTGACGGGATTGAGCTGAGGTAGTTACCGATGGCCGTAGCCACGAACCATCCGCCCATCATCAAACCCTTATACTTCGGAGGAGCCACTTTCGACACGAAGGAGATACCCATCGGAGAGAGCAACAACTCGGCAATGGTCAGGGTGAAATAGGTTGAGATCAACCAGTTTGGCGAAAGAACGCTCTGCGTGGCGTCCTGGCCCAAGTCCATCGGAGAAGTCAAACCGAATGAAGAAAGGAGGATGACACCGAAACCGAGAGCGGCCACGAACATACCCAAACCGATACGCGTTGGGGCGCTGACTTCCTTGCCTTTCTTGGCCAACGAGCCGAAGAAGAGCATGCTGAACGGCGTGAGGGCAACCACGAAGAACGGGTTGAACTGCTGGAAGTCTGACGGCTGGGCGAAGGTCGGATTGTCCATACCGCAGAAGATGGCGTAAGCACCACCAATCAAGGCAACGGTGATCACACCGCAAATGGCCTTAACCTTGGCTGTCTTGGCCTGGAAGGTGGCGAAACCAGTGTAAACGGCAACGGCGATGAGGGCCAAGCTGAAGATGTTAAACCAGAAGCGCATGCCGCCAACGACCTTCAGGTCAGTGTATTTCTTGGCGAAGAAAGTCAGAGCCGAACCATTCTGGTGGAAGGCCATCCAGAAGAAGATGACCACAGCAAACACGAGCAAGAGGGCCGTGATGCGGTCTTTGGTCTGCTTCGGCGTAAGTTCTTCAACAGGAGCAGACGTTTCCTTTGCCTGCTTGGCAGTGACGTCAGCGTGCTTATACAATTTGCGGGTGCAATAGTAGATGGCGGCAGAGAGAACTACGGAAGCGCAAGCCACACCGAAGCAGAGGCCGTAGCCTTCGTAGAGCGCCTGAAGATATTCGGGCGAATGGTTGGCTGCATCGTAAACCATATCGTATTTTGAGAGATGCCAGTTGGTAATCCATTTGGCCATTGATGGCGCAAACATCGAACCAATGTTGATGGCCATATAGAAGAGGCTGAAGGCATCGTCACGACGGGCAGAATATTTCGGGTCGTCGTAGAGGTTACCAACGAGCACTTGCAAGTTGCCCTTGAAGAAACCAGTACCGATTGAAACGCAAGCCAAACCAGCGAACATGGCGATCTGGCCGTTCATATCGTTGGCCGTCGGAACGGCGAGGCCGAGGTAGCCGAGGAACATGGTGATGAAACCGATGGTGACACACTTGCCATAACCGATTTTGTCGGCTACGATACCACCGAGAAGCGGCATGAAATAAACTGCAGCGAGGAACACGGCGTTAACGGTTCCTGCCGTGCTTTCCGACCAGCCAAACTTGGCCTGCATGAAAAGCGTGAAGATGGCTAACATGGTGTAGTAGCCAAAGCGCTCACCGGTGTTGGCGAGGGCGAGGGCGTAAAGCCCTTTGGGTTGTCCTTCAAACATTGTTTTGTAGATTATTTATTGTGATTATTTTTCTACAGGATATAACAAGCGAGTAATGCCTCAGCCCGTTCTTTGATTTGAATTTTTATACAAATGCACGCAAAGTTACGAATTTTCTTTCATTTGGCAAACAAAACCTCTCTGAACCAAGGCTTTTTACCACCATCCGGTTGCTTTTTGTCATGCAAGAACCAAGTTACAGGGGCATTACGGCTTTTAGTAATGATGTAAAACATTTTATACCCTTACCAAGCGACCTGAACAGCCCGAAAGGAAACTCCAGACGCCTCGCTACGCATTGCGATGCTTTTCCTGTAACACTTTCGAGAGGCGGAGTTCTTCGGCCAGGAAAGGCGCCGTGTGCCCCACCCCGTTCTTCGCCACCTCTTCGGGCGTACCTGTCGCCACAACCTGTCCGCCACCCTTGCCGCCTTCTGGTCCCATGTCAATGAGATAGTCGGCCACCTTGATGACGTCGAGGTTATGCTCGATAACCACCACGGTGTTTCCTTTCTCCACCAGGCGGTTCAAGACGTTGATGAGCACGCGTATATCTTCAAAATGCAGTCCCGTGGTAGGTTCGTCGAGAATGTAGAGCGTGCGCCCCGTGTCTCGCTTGGAGAGTTCCGTGGCGAGCTTCACGCGCTGGCTCTCGCCGCCAGAAAGGGTGGTCGACGACTGTCCGAGCTTGATATATCCCAGTCCCACTTCCTGCAACACTTTGATTTTATTGAGTATGGACGGCACATTGGCAAAAAACTCCACAGCCTGATTGATGGTCATGTCGAGCACATCGCCGATGCTTTTTCCCTTAAAGCGCACCTCCAGTGTCTCGTGGTTGTAGCGTTTGCCTTGGCAAGCCTCGCAAGGCACCAACACGTCGGGAAGGAAATTCATCTCGATGGTCTTGTAGCCGCTGCCGCGACACGCCTCGCAGCGTCCGCCCTTCACGTTGAAGGAGAAGCGTCCGGGCTTATATCCGCGCATCTTGCTTTCTGGCAGTTCCACGAAGAGTTCGCGAATGTCGGTAAACACGCCCGTATAGGTCGCTGGATTGGAGCGCGGCGTGCGTCCGATGGGACTTTGGTCAACGGAGACCACCTTGTCGAGCTGGCTCAGTCCGCGCAGTTTTTCATATTCAAGCGGTGCCCGCAGCGAGCGATAGAACTTCTGAGAAAGGATGGGCAGAAGGGTATCGTTGATGAGCGTTGACTTTCCGCTACCGGAAACGCCAGTGACACACACGAAAGTGCCAAGCGGCAGGCTCACCGTGACATTCTTCAAATTGTTGCCCTTCGCACCGACGAGCGTGAGCTGGTGGCCATTGCCCTTTCTGCGCTCGGCTGGCACCTCGATGGCCGTTTCGCCGTTGAGATACTGCGCCGTGAGCGTATGACTCTCAAGCATCTGCTTGGGAGTGCCTTCAAACACCACCTCGCCGCCCAGCCGCCCGGCTTTCGGCCCCATGTCCACCACATAGTCGGCGGCCAGCATCATGTCTTTGTCGTGCTCCACGACCACCACCGTGTTGCCGATGTCGCGCAAGGCCTTCAGCGAATTAATGAGACGCACGTTGTCGCGCTGATGAAGCCCGATGCTCGGCTCGTCGAGGATGTAAAGCACATTGACGAGCTGCGAACCGATTTGCGTGGCAAGACGAATGCGCTGGCTCTCGCCGCCCGAAAGGGTCATGGTGGAGCGCGAGAGCGACAAATATTCAAGCCCAACGTCAAGAAGAAACTTGAGACGGGTGCGGATTTCCTTCAGGATCTCAGAGGCGATGGCTCGCGAACGACTTTCAACGCGCTCCTCCACCCCGTCGAGCCATTCATAGAGCGCTCCCATCTCCATCGAGGCAAGTTCGTAAATATTCTTGCCAGCGAAGAGAAACGACAGGGCTTCTTTATTGAGACGCGCGCCGTGGCAATGCGGGCAGGTGGTTTCATAGGAAAATTGTTCCGCCCAGCGCCGCGAGGCTGCCGACATGTCGGCATCGGCCATGTGGAGGATATAGTCGGCCAAGCCGTTAAACTCCACATAGAGGTCGTCTGTGGTGTGGGCGATGGCTGCTGGCACACGCAGCCGCTCTGGCACACCATTGAATATCTCGTCAACGGCTTCCTCTGGCAATTCCTTGACGGGCGTGTCGAGGGAGCAGTCTTCATAGTTGTTCAAGATGGCAGCGATTTCCCAGAAAATCAGGGCGTTCTTATATTTCCCCAAAGGAATGATGCCGCCCTTCTTCACACTGAGTTCTCCATCGAGCACCTTCTCCTTGTCGATGACCGTCACGGTGCCGAGTCCGCGGCATTTCGGACAAGCGCCCTGCGCGGAGTTGAACGAGAAATTATACGGTGCTGGCTCACGGTACGACGTGCCGCTCTCCGGGTCCATCAGTTTTTTGGAGAAGAAACGCACCTCCTCGTCGTTGGGTTTCAGCTTTTGCATGCCCACGCTCCGGCGGTCGGCAGCCGTTTGGTCAGCCACCATCATCATGCCATCGCCCTGCATCATGGCCAGCGACACGCTCTTTCTGATGCGTTCGAGGTCTTTCTCCGCCAAGACGAGTTTGTCAATCACCACTTCAATGTTGTGGTTCTGATAGCGATTCACCTTCATGCCTGGCATCACGTCGAGGATTTCCCCGTCAACGCGCACCGTGAGGAACCCCTTGCGGCGCACCGTCTCGAAGAGTTCGCGATAGTGTCCTTTGCGGTTTCTGACCAGTGGTGCCAGAATATATATCTTGTGGCCCTCATAGGCTTTAAACATGAGGTCGATGATCTGCTCCTCGGAATACTTCACCATCTTTTGCCCGCTGACATAACTATATGCCACGCCAGCCCGCGCATAGAGCAAACGCAGGAAGTCGTAGATTTCCGTGACAGTGCCAACCGTTGAGCGCGGATTCTTGCTGGTGGTTTTCTGTTCGATACTGATGACGGGGCTCAGACCGCTGATTTTGTCAACGTCAGGACGCTCGATGTTGTCCATGAAGTTGCGTGCGTAGGCCGAGAAGGTCTCGATATAGCGGCGCTGGCCTTCGGCATACAGTGTGTCGAAAGCCAACGAACTCTTGCCGGAGCCGCTCAATCCCGTGATGACGCTCAAACTGTTGCGAGGCAACGTCACATCGACATTCTTCAGATTGTGCACCCGTGCACCATATATATTGATTTCCCCCTCTTCAACGCGCTCCCTGGCCAAATCGGTCGCCGGGGTTGCCGCTGGGGTCAAACCTTGATTTTCCACTGATTCCTTTCTGTATTTTTATTGTGTCACCGCCGAATTACTTTCCGTATATCCGCGCAACACGTTGATCACTTTCTTGATGTCATAATTACGCCCGTCGGCGCCGCGTGCCTTCACCACGAGATAATATCCGCCGTCGGGCACATCCTTGCCGCCGCTCTTTCCGTCCCAGCCGCCGTCGAGGTCGCTCCATTCATAGAGTTTCTTTCCCCAACGATTAAACACCATAGCCTTGAAATCGACGATGCTTTTATATCCCTCCTTGGCCTTGAAGACGTCGTTATATCCGTCGCCGTTGGGCGTAAAGGCATTGGGGAATTCGAGTTTCGACTCACTGATGGTGATGATGAACGGCGTGTCCATATTGTAAGCCACCGTGTCGTTGCCATTCACGAAAGAGATGAGGAGTTCCACGGTGAAAACGCCGCTCTGCGCGAAGACATAATCGGTGTTTTCATCGTAGCGCACCAGGAAAGGCTGCGACTCGCCTTGCCGCGTGAAGCGCCATTCATAGAAAGGCGTGTAGTTGCCAATCTCTGTGGCATTGGCCGTGAAGCGGGCCTTCATGGGGGCCGACCCATCGTAGGCCGTCTCGTCGGTTTCCGTCCCGTCGTCGGCCACAACGGTCATGCGGGGTTCTGCCGTCTGGGCGTTCACGCAGAGAAACGAACAGAAGACCCACAGCAGGGAGAATAGTAGTTTGTGCATTTTTAAAAATCTCGGTAAGTAGGTTTTTTATGGGGATTCCAGGAGGCGTATCGAATCACACACCGCCATCGGCCACACGCCAGCCATCAATAGGCGCGACGCGGCCCCATTTTTTAGCTCCCAAAGATAAGCATAATTTATGGATTAGGAAACACCGCGCCGTCAGTTTCTCACGCCACGCCCAGTAACTCCTTTACTTTAGTAACATTACTAAATTAACCATAATCCAACGCCCATTTTTACCGCAAAATCTTCTAACTTTGCATACGCGCCTCTGCACAAAGGCGCCAGCGGCAGGGCACACCCTCATGGAAGCCCGTGGCCGTTTCCTTTTCAGAACACCCTCTCAACAACCACAATCATGGATGTCAAGATAGAACCTTCTTGGGGCAGCCGTTTGAACGGCGAATTTGAAGCCCCTTATTTCCAGCAGCTCACGGATTTCGTGAAGCAGGAATACCGCCAAGGGACTTGTTACCCGCCTGGCAACCAAATTTTCAACGCCTTCAACCTCTGCCCGTTCAACGCGGTAAAGGTGGTCATCATCGGGCAAGACCCATACCACGAGCCAGGACAGGCCGAAGGCTTGTGCTTCTCGGTGGCCGACGGTGTGCGCTTCCCGCCATCACTGCAAAACATTTTCAAGGAGATTGAGAGCGACCTCGGGCGCCCCCAGCCCTCCAGCGGCAGTCTGCGTCGATGGGCGGAACAGGGCGTGCTATTGCTCAACGCCACCCTCACCGTGCGTGCCCATCAGGCGGCATCGCATGCCGGACACGGATGGGAGACTTTCACCGACGCCGCCATCCGCGCCTTGGCAGAGGAACGCGAGCACCTGGTGTTTATGCTCTGGGGCAGCTATGCGCAAAAGAAGGGGGCTTTCATCAACCGCTCGCGCCATCTCGTCCTCTCCTCGGCCCACCCCTCGCCCCTCTCGGCCTATCGCGGTTTCTTCGGCAACCACCATTTCTCCCGCGCCAACGATTTTCTGGTGCAGCACGGGGAAACGCCAATTGTTTGGTAAATAATGGTGAAAGAATAAGTTGAGCATTTTCTCACCTGACAGGTAGGATGTTCAAAATCCAGAAGAATCTCTGCGCGGTTTTGGGCCAAATAGCATGGCGGTTGCGGCGCAGCTGCCCCTGAAAGGGGCTCATATTCCAGGATAGGGGCTCGCCCCTATCTCCCGCCGCAGCTCATCGATTCTCGCTGCTGCCCCTGTAAGGGGCGCATATCGTTGGCGGGGCTTGCCCCGCAATAAGATTCGAGATATGAGCCCCTTACAGGGGCGAGGTTCATAAATCAGCCTCAAGAGGTAGGGGCAAGCCCCTACCCTAAATATGAGCCCCTTACAGGGGCAGCTGTCGCCTCTCTACTAATCTTGATTTTTCCTAGATTTTGAACACCCTACATTTCGGCCAACCGTCTTCGTTTGGCAATTGCATCGGGCAAAAGCAAGATGTCAAGAGCCAATAAAACCAAATGAAGGAGGGATAAAACTATTTAACGGTTGGCAGTTTTTAATAATTGGGCGAACTTTGCAGGCCGAAAACTTGGTGATGGCGAAAGAAAGCGTTGGCCGACGAAGGCCCCGTATCTTTTTGCGCCATAGCCTGAAAACCATTCATACCACTTATACAAATGAGAAGATTAACAGTTATTTTGATGTGCGCCGTTTGTGCCGTCATGAATGTGGCCGCACAAACCGTAGCCTCCTCGTCGACGGCTGTTTCAGCCCTCAAGAGCGGCTACTACGTTTTGAAAATGAAGAGCGACAAGACCGATGCCGACGGCAGTTTTGTTTATCGCAACGGCTCAAACGTGATGTTTGATGCGAAGGGTGCGGCGCATGATTTGACCGGAAAGGCTGTCGACGATGTTAGCTATGTTTTCTACGTGGCCAACAACGGCGGACAACTGACCATCAAGGCTTTTGACAAAAAAGATTGTTTCTGGCCTGCCATTCCGGCTCCTAAGGCCAACGACAAAGAGTGTAATCCCGGCCAGCAGTCGAAAATCGCGCTCGCCGCTTCCGGCCAGAGCTTCACGGCCGTGGCATCTGCCGACGGCTGGAGCTATCTAAAAACGTCGGCCGCTAAGTGTGTGAAGAAGGGAATTACTTGGTGGAGATATAAAACAGAAAACGTGGATGTCTATGTGGTGGCCAACAGCGGCAACGTGTTGGGCTATTGGGACAATGGTGCCAGCGCGTCCAACAATGCGCAGTTCCAGTTCTATGCCGTTGACGACATGTACGACGCCGCAGATGTGGTTTCGTTCAATTATGAGTTCTGTTGGAAGGGCGAAGTCAAAAAGTCTCAAGCCGTTTCTTCAGCCATTGCAGGCCGTGCCTTCCCGCAGGCCGCTGGCCTTCCTGAATACGTTGAAGCCCCCCTGCCGATGCGCAAGGTGGAAGCTGGCGATGACGGACAGACCTTCAAGATTGACTGCGTTTCCACTCTGCCTTTCAAATTGAGCACGGACGAAGCGCCTGTATATTATTATCTGGAAAACGTGCAGGGCACGCGCCTCTATAACAATAATGGTTCGTTGGCGTTCCGCGCGGCAGCGCAGGCCGATGAACTGAACAATGTGCGCAACGATTTGTTTTACGTGAAGGGTAATGCTTTCGATGGCTACCAGTTTACGAGCGTGGGCACTGGCAAGAATTTACATAGCGAACTTGTTATGTCTCATTCAACTAAATTGCATTTCGGCGGAAGTTCTACAAGTACCAGCACGTGGGAAATATTTAAGACCGAGGACGGTTTCGCGGTATGCCCCGTTGTCGGTTCTTTTTATTACTATTTTGGTGCCACTAGTCAGAATGTTCTGACAGCCGCCAACAACAAAGAATACGCTTGGCGTTTGAACGACAACGCAAAAGGCATCGGCTTCAAGAACTATGCCGCCGACGATGAAGGTTTTGCTTTCCGTATGGTTGAGCCCACCTTCGAAGTGGAACTCTACGATGTTCCTGGCCAGGGCACGTTCAATTCCACCGCTCTGCCGTTTGACTTCACCATAGCCAAGGACTACGACGGCGATGCCAAGCTCTACAAGGGAACCGTTGAAGGAAAAGAACTCACGCTGAGCGAAGTGGGCAGTGTGCCTGCCAACGCCGGTGTGGTGCTGATGGGAACCAATAGCGAGCAAATCAAACTTGTTGCCACTGCGGGTGTTGAGACTTTTGGGAAAAACGACCTCATCGGCACAACCAGTGAAATCGCGGTGGGCCAACTCGATGATAAACTCATCTTCGGCGTGTCGAACGAGACGGGCCTCGTGGGCTTCTTCTCAACCGATGGCAGTGCTTCGCTCCCCGCCAACCGCGCTTACCTCAACAAGGTGGAAGGCCTCATGGCTGTGATGATTAACCACGGCGGAAACACCACCGCCATCGGCAACGTACAGAACAGTCTGCCTGCCAACGCTCCGGTGTACGATCTCAGCGGACGCCGCGTGACGAAGATGGTCAAGGGCGCACTCTATCTCCAAAACGGACGCAAATTTATTGCCCAGTAAGAACAAACTCAAGAAAAGCTAAGTATGAAAAAGAAATATATTAAACCCCAGTCGGAGTGCATCAACCTCTTCGCAGAAGGTTCCATGATGATGACCATTAGCGGCGGACAGCACACAGGCGGCTTCGGCAGCAAAACGCAGAGCACATCAGACTCCTTCAGTGATATGCCTTGGATGGAAACGGAAGAGGACGACGTGGAAGCGTAAGCAGACGTAAGGAAACATTACATAAAGGGGGCTCTAATAAATCTAAAATTTTTAGAACCACCCTAAAACCAAATCGGGCCGGGATTCTCAGCAGAGAGCCCCGGCCCGATTTCGTTGTTTTATACTGGCGGATGTCGGCAGGAATTTGTGGCGACAGCCGTTTGGTAATCACCAATGGTATTTCATCCTTATTAATGGTGAAAGAGTACCTTGACCATGACTTACTTACTAGGGAGTTCAAAATTCCATAAAATCAAGGTTGGTAAAGAGGCGCCAGCGCCCCTGAAAGGGGCTCATATTTAGGGTAGGGGCTTGCCCC
>OHTJ01000185.1_pt1 | contig 25589 bp, 16 predicted proteins | sample 1578921 | NCBI WGS metagenome assembly OHTJ01 (sample SAMEA3879582, study PRJEB24766) | human gut metagenome | biome: human-associated habitat; feature: feces | place: USA | collected 1985/1987
GACATGGTACCCAGGGCGTTGCCCTGGGCTCTGGACTTGTTGGGCTTTCAGCCCGTGCAGGGCCGCAGACAGGGCTTTTTCCGCACAATCTCCACCTACTTAATTTTTCTGGATTTTGAACACCCTAACGGGCAACGGGATTTGTTTCTGAGTAATGGCGAAGGCGTCATTACGACCATTTTGAACACCTACTTACCTACTTGCACATGGAAAAACTGCTGCATTACGTTTGGCAACACCGACTGCTGCCTGCAAAGACTCTGAAGACGGACCGCGGAGAAACGGTGGACGTCATCGACCCCGGACTGCTCAACAGCAACGCGGGGCCGGATTTCTTCAACGCGAAAGTGAAGGTGGACGGACAACTGTGGGTGGGGAACGTGGAAATACATGAGCATGCCTCAGACTGGTATAAACACGGGCATGACGAAGATGCGAACTACGACAACGTGGTGCTCCACGTTTGCGGGGTGCTGGACGACACGGCGCGTACAAAATCGGGACGGGCCTTGCCGCAACTGCAGATTGACGTGCCGCAGAACATCGCCGACAATTATCGCGAACTGCTCGCGGAGGAGGCTTTCCCGCCATGCTACCGCGTGATACCGAATTTGCCAACGCTGACTGTTCACGGCTGGCTCAACGCTCTGACGGCGGAAAGGCTGAACGAGAAATGCTCACGCATCGACGCTTTGCTGGCACGGACGGAGGGCGACTGGGAGCGCACGTGTTTTATCACGATGGCACGTAACTTTGGCTTCGGGGTGAACTCGGAGGCGTTTGAGACGTGGGCGCTCAACATGCCGCTCAGCGCGGCAGGAAAGCACCGCGACGATGTTTTCCAAGTGGAGGCGCTCTTCTTCGGACAGGCGGGACTGCTCAACGATGAGATGGTGAAGGAGGAACGGCGCGACGCGTATTTCTTGAAACTGCAAAAGGAATACCGCTTCCTGAAACATAAGTTTTCCTTGACTCCGATGAACCCTAAGCTCTGGCGTTTCCTGCGTCTGCGGCCACAAAATTTTCCGCATATCAGGCTGGCACAGATGGTGGAACTTTATCATAGTCGGCGAATGGATTTCTCACGGCTCATCAACGCGAAGACGGAGGAGGAACTGAGGGGACTGCTCAACGCGAAGGTGACGCCTTACTGGGAGAATCATTATACTTTCGGCGGCGAGAGTACGGCACACGCGAAGTTTCTACGCGAGGAGAGTGTCACGCTGTTGCTCATCAACACGGTGGCGCCGCTGCTCTTTGCCTACGGACGACACCACTTTGACGAGGACCGCTGCGAGGCGGCGCTGGATTTGCTGGAGCACCTGAAGCCGGAGCAGAATTTCATCACGCGATCATGGGCCAAGGCGGGCATCAAGGCGGAAAACGCGGCCGACAGTCAGGCGCTGATCTGCCTGAAGAAGAATTACTGCGACACGAAGGACTGCCTGCGCTGCCGCTTCGGAGCGGAATATCTGAGGCAACGTTGAAATATGGAATACCATAATTTGAACTACTAATAATATATATGACTTACGACTTTGAACTCGAAATGAAGGTGCGCGACTATGAATGCGACCTGCAAGGCATTGTCAACAATGCCAACTATCAACATTATACGGAACACACACGCCACGAGTTTCTGCGCTCTGAAGGGGTCAGCTTTGCCGAACTGCATGAGCGCGGCATCGACGCGGTGGTGGCCCGCATGAACCTCGCTTTCAAAACGCCATTGCGCAGCGGAGACTCGTTTGCCTCCCGACTGGCATTGCGCAAGGAGGGCATCAAATATGTTTTCGTTCAAGACATCTTCCGACTGCCGGACAACAAACCGGTGTTGCGCTCAACGGTGGAGGCGGTGTGCCTGATCAACGGACGCCTCTCTGACTGCGAAGAACTGAACACGGTTTTCGCCAAATATTTCAAGGACTGACACGCCATGAGGGAGGAGGAACTAAAATATGCCCTGGCCCTCACGCGGCTGCGCGGCGTGAGCCAAAACGCGGCGCTGAAACTCTATGACCACTACGGAACGGCACAGGGGGTGTTTGAAAACCGAAAGGAGGTGCAGGGAAAAGTTGGCGAGGCGCTCGCCGACTGGACGGAGGTGCTGAATTGGGCAGAGAAGGAACTGGAATTTTGTGAGAAAAACAGAATCAAGGTTTTCCTGCGCCACGACGAGGACTACCCTGCAAGACTGAATGAGTGTGACGACGCTCCGCTGGTGTTTTACTACCGAGGAAACGCTAATCTCAACGCTCGACACGTGATTTCCATCGTTGGAACACGCAGAATCACTGAATACGGCCGCACGATTTGTCAAACATTTTTACGCGACTTACAGGCTTTATCGCCTGAATGTTTGGTGATTAGCGGTTTGGCTTACGGCGTTGATATCCACGCACACCGCGCTTGCTTGGAAGCGGGCTTGCCAACGGTCGGCATTTTGGCCCACGGTTTGGACCGTATTTACCCGGCCTTGCACCGAACGACGGCGGCACAGATGCTCAACCAAGGCGGACTGCTCACGGAGTACCCAACGATGACGATTCCCGACAAGGGAAACTTCATCCGACGTAACCGCATCGTGGCGGGACTGAGCGAGGCGACGGTGGTGGTGGAAAGTGCCGAACACGGAGGAGCGCTCGTCACGGCGAATTTGGCCGTGGGCTACAACCGCGACGTGTTTGCTTTTCCAGGAAGGGCGTTCGACCAATTTTCGGAGGGATGCAACAAACTGATACGAACGAACAAGGCGATGCTGATTACTTCGGCACAAAACCTGGCGGAAGCACTCAACTGGCAAACGGCGACAGAGACGAACGCACCGGTGCAACGGGAACTCTTCCCGGATTTGACACCGCTGCAGGAAAGCATCGTATGTGTGCTCAAAGATAAGGAGGACTGCAGCGTCAACCAAATTTCCGTTCACCTGAACAACACGGTCAGCGAAATCGCCAATGCGCTCTTCGAACTGGAAATGTCGGGGGTGGTGAAATTCCTGCCGGGCGGCAGATATAAATTGATGCCGACGTAAGTTTCCCGATGGAATCAGCAATTATGAGGAACGGACTTTTCACCTCAGAAAAAAAGCGTATTTTTGCATGAGCAATATACAGAAACAAAATATTATCAATGGATACAGAGTTCTTTTATGATGTCGTCGTCATCGGCGCAGGACACGCTGGATGCGAAGCGGCCCACGCTGCGGCCCGCATCGGCGCGAAAGTATGCCTGGTGACGATGGACATGAACAAGGTGGCACAGATGAGCTGCAACCCAGCCATCGGCGGTATCGCCAAAGGACAGATCGTGCGCGAGACCGATGCCTTGGGCGGCATGACGGGCATCGTCACCGATGCCACCGCCATCCAGTTCCGCATGCTCAACCGCTCAAAGGGACCGGCCATGTGGAGCCCGCGTGCCCAGTGCGACCGCGCGAAATTCATCACCACCTGGCGCCACCACCTCGACCACACAGACAATCTTGACATCTGGCAAGACGAAGCCTGCGAAGTGCTGGCCGAAAACGGCATAGTATGCGGCGTGCGCACCTTGTGGGGCGTCACCATCCACGCACGCGCCGTGGTTGTCACGGCGGGAACTTTCCTCAACGGACTGATGCACGTGGGGCGCAAACAAGTGAAGGGCGGACGATGCGCCGAACCGGCCTCGACGTTCCTGACGCAATCGCTCGAACAATTCGGCATTACGCACGAACGCATGAAGACTGGAACGCCCGTGAGAATCGATGCACGCTCGGTGCACTATGAAGATATGGAGACGCAACCGGGAGAGAACGATTATCACCGCTTTTCTTATATCAGCGAATTACGCCCCCTGCCCCAACTGCCCTGCTGGACCTGCAACACAAATGCTGAGGTACACGAGGTGTTGCGACGCGGATTGCCAGATTCACCGCTCTACAACGGACAAATCCAAAGTATCGGACCGCGATACTGCCCGAGCATCGAAACAAAGATTGTCACCTTTGCCGAGCGCGACCAGCATCCGCTCTTCCTCGAGCCCGAAGGCATCGACACCAACGAACTTTACCTTAACGGCTTTTCATCGAGCCTGCCGCTCAATATCCAATTGGAAGCGCTGAAAAAGATTCCTTGCTTCCGCGATGTGAAGGTCTACCGCCCAGGCTATGCCATCGAATACGACTTCTTCCAGCCTACGCAACTGCGCCATTCGTTGGAATCGAAGAAACTCGACGGCCTTTTCTTCGCCGGACAGGTGAACGGAACCACGGGATATGAAGAAGCTGCCGGGCAGGGCATCATTGCTGGCATCAACGCCGCACTGAAATGCGCTGGCAACGAACCCTTCATGCTGCACCGCGACGAAGCCTATATCGGCGTACTCATCGATGACCTCGTCACGAAAGGCGTTGACGAACCTTACCGTATGTTTACCTCCCGCGCTGAATACCGCATCTTACTGCGACAGGACAATGCCGACACGCGACTCACGCCACACGCCATCCGACTGGGAATTGCCACGGAGGAACGCGCCGCACGCTTCAACCAGAAGCAAGGCGCCATCCACGACATCATCGAATTATGCAAGACCACTTCCGTGAAGCCTGCCGCGGTCAACGCCTACTTGGAATCTATCGGTTCCACCCCACTCCACGGTGGATGTAAACTCATCGATTTGGTAAACCGCCCGCAAACCAAACTTGATGAAATCGCAAAATTCGTTCCCGCAGCAACGCGGTTCCTCGACACGCTCGAAACGGACAAAGAAGAAATCATCGAAGCTGCGGAAGTGGAAATCAAATACGCCGGATATATTTCGCGCGAAAGAATCATCGCCGACAAGATGCAACGCCTCGAAGCCATCCGCATCCGCGGCCGCTTCAATTACGATGCCATCACGCAACTCTCCACCGAAGCGCGACAAAAGCTCACGGCCATCGATCCAGAAACGCTGGCCCAGGCCGGACGCATCCCCGGAGTTTCCCCGAGCGACATCAGTGTGCTCCTCGTTCTCCTGGGACGATAATTCCGAAAAAGGAAACGCCGCGGACGCGCCGCGGCGTCCTTTCGAAGGGAACCAACGTCCGCATCCATATCCCCCAAGATATTTTCCGAAATATTCCCCGAGCATCCTCAAAAGGAAGCCCTACGCCCCCTTTTAAGCGATTCTCAGCGAAGGAAGCCGCCCCGCGCGGCTTATTCGCGTTCCACGTGAAACAAACATAGTAAACGCTACTTATATACAGAAAGTTATGAATTCAAAATTGTTACTCGACAACCTGAGAAACATCCCTAATTTCCCGAAGCCGGGCATCCAGTTTAAGGATGTCAGCACGCTTTTCAAGAATCCGGAGTGCCTCCAAGAGATGTCTGACGAGCTTTTCCGCCTCTACAAGGACAAAGGTATCACGAAAGTGGTCGGAATCGAGTCTCGCGGCTTCGTCATGGGCGCCATTTTGGCCGCCCGTCTGGGCGCTGGCTTCGTGATGTGTCGCAAGCCAGGCAAACTGCCTGCTGAAACCGTAAAAGCCACATATTTGAAGGAATACGGTTGGGACACTATAGAAATACACGAAGATGCTATCAAGGCCGATGATGTCGTATTGCTCCACGACGACCTCCTCGCAACAGGCGGTTCGATGCAGGCAGCCATCGACCTCGTTCGCCGCTTCAAGCCGAAAGCCATCCACGCCAACTTCCTCATCGAACTTTGCATGGAAGGGCTCAACGGCCGCGCCGCGCTCGACAAAGACATCGACATGACAACCCTGCTCTCGCTCCACGAATAAAGCGCGAGAAAAGACATCGGAATTCCTTTTCAGCATTATTCATTTCCGACAACACTAACACAACCGGCTTCCATCCAATTGCCGTTTCTCCAAGATAAATTCCACCGATTTCATCGAGAGAAACGCGCTTGGATGGATGCTGCTTTTTAAGACCATATCATGCCGCAAGAAACAAACGAGAAGCGCTACGGCGCCAAAAAGGAACTGGCGGAGCATCTGCGAGGAATCGTGCTCAACCTGCCGGAGACACCGGGTTGCTACCAATACCTCGATGAAACGGGGAAAATCATCTATGTCGGCAAGGCGAAGAACCTGAAGCGGCGCGTCAGTTCGTATTTCAACAAGGAACAGCAAAGCAACAAGACGCGCTTGCTCGTCACGAAGATTCGCGACATCCGCTACGTCGTGGTGAAGACGGAAGAAGACGCGCTGTTGCTCGAAAACAACCTCATCAAGCGATATAAGCCCCACTACAACGTGTTGCTGAAGGACGACAAAACCTACCCTTCCATCGCTGTCACCTCGGAATATCTGCCCCGTATTTTCAAGACACGGCAACGCGGAAAACGCGGGGCCACTTATTACGGCCCCTACAGCCACGTGCCGACGATGTATGCCTTGCTGGATCTCTGCAAGGCGCTCTATCATCCGCGGCCCTGCCATACGCCGATGACGATGGAAGGCGTGATGGAGGGGAAATATGAGGTGTGTCTGGACTATCACATCCACAATTGCGCTGGCCCGTGCGTTGGCCGCCAGAGCCACGATGATTACATGAAAAACATCGAGGCCTGCCGCGAAATCCTGCGCGGAAACACCGCCGACGTGGCGCGAAAAATGAAAGCCCGCATGATGGCGCTGGCCGAAGAACTGCGATTTGAAGAGGCGGCAGAAATCAAGCGGCAATATGACCTCATAGAGAATTTCAGGGCAAAGAGCGAGGTGGTGTCCAACGTGCTCCACAACATCGACGTTTTCTCCATTGAGAGCGACGAGAAATTGGCGTACATCAACTACCTCCACATCACCAACGGCTGCATCAACCAGGCTTTCACCTTTGAATATAAGAAGAAACTCGATGAAACCGATGAAGAGTTGCTTGCCCTTGGCATTGTGGAGATGCGCGAACGCTACGAGAGCGCATCGAAGGAAATCATCGTGCCCTTCCCTGTTGACCTCCCCGAGGGCTATGCCGTGCAGACCGTGCCGCAGAAGGGGGAGAAAAAGAAGCTACTCGACCTCTCGCGCCTCAACGTGAAGCAATATAAGTTCGACCGCCTCAAACAGGCCGAAAAGCTCAATCCGGAGCAGAAGAGCGTGCGCCTAATGAAGGAAATCCAGCGCGATTTGAACCTGCCAACGCTGCCCATGCACATCGAACTGTTTGATAACTCCAACATCCAGGGAGAAGACGCCGTGGCAGCCTGCGTGGTGTTTGAGAAGCTGAAACCGGCGAAGAAGGAATACCGCAAATACAACATCAAAACGGTGGTGGGGCCCGACGACTATGCCTCGATGAAGGAGGTGGTGCGCCGCCGTTATACGCGCCTGACGGAAGAGGAGCGCCCCCTGCCCGACCTCATCATTGCCGACGGCGGAAAGGGGCAAATGGAGGTGATCCGACAGGTGACGGAAGACGAACTGCACCTCGGCATTCCCATCGCCGGACTGGCCAAAGACGGCCGCCACCGCACGCACGAGCTCCTCTTCGGCTTCCCGCCCGTGTCGGTCGGACTGAAGCCAGAAAGCCAGCTTTTCCGCCTTCTGACGCAGATGCAGGACGAGGTACACCGTTTTGCCATTTCCTTCCACCGCGACAAGCGTTCGAAGCGGCAGACCGCCTCGGAACTTGACAACATCGCAGGCATCGGCCCTAAGACAAAAGAGGCCGTGCTGAAGCGTTTCGGTTCGGTGAAACAGGCTAAAACAGCCACCTTAGAGACCTTGCAGGAAACCGTCGGAGCGGCGAAAGCAAAAATACTTTTCGAATTTTGGCACGACGAGACAGATAACTGAAATTTTATACGTACCTTTGAAAACGAGGAAACACAAACGTCAGAGACGGCAGGAGGAACAAATGAAACCCTGGCCTGCCGTTCTCCTCGGAATTTCTATTTTCACCACAAAAAACACATGAAAATCGTTATACAACGCGTCAGCGAAGCCGCCGTAAATATCGACGGAACCACCAAATCAAGCATCGGCCAAGGCTATATGATTCTGCTCGGCATCACCCATAGCGACACGCAGGAGGATGCCGACTGGCTTGTCAAGAAAGTCATCGGACTACGGGTGTTCGACGATGAAAACCACGTCATGAACCGCAGCATCACCGACGTCAACGGCGACATCTTAGTGGTCAGCCAATTCACGCTCATGGCCTCCTATAAGAAAGGCAACCGCCCCTCCTACATCCACGCCGCCAGCCACGACATCGCCATTCCGCTCTACGAATACTTCGTTAGCAAACTGGAAGAAGCGCTCGGCAAGCGCATCGGAACGGGCGAATTTGGAGCCGATATGAAGGTGTCGCTCATCAACGACGGCCCCGTCACCATCTGTATGGACACCAACAACAAGGAATGATGGAAGACGCAGCATTGACCCTAAAAGAGGCGCAGGAAACCGTAGACAAATGGATTAAGACCTACGGCGTGCGCTATTTCAGCGAACTGACCAACATGGCTGTGCTGACGGAAGAAGTGGGCGAACTGGCCCGCATCATGGCACGGAAATACGGCGACCAGTCGTTTAAAGCGGACGAACCAACCGACCCTTCCGACGAGATGGCCGATGTGCTTTGGGTGTTGCTCTGCCTCGCCAACCAGACGGGAGTGGACCTCACTGAGGCGTTCAAAAAGAACCTGGAAAAGAAAACGAAACGCGATGCCACGCGGCATCTGAACAACGAAAAACTCAAATAACTATAAGCATTATGACAGAAAAAGAAACCATGCCAAGCGGCATGATTATCAACCGCGAGACCGACGGTCTCCACGTAAACCGCTATGAGGAGGCATTCTCCAAGTTTAACCTTGACCTGAACGATGAAGGGGTTTCTGCTGCCGTTAAAAAGCTCGTTGACGAGAAGATCAACGAATATGACACCGACGAAGTGAAGCGCCAGTTGCTCGGCACCGTCGAGCTCACCACGCTCAAGGAAACCGACTCTCAGGAGAGCGTCATGAAGTTCACAGAAAAGGTAAACGACTTTGCCGATGCCCATCCCGACCTGCCCCACCTCGCCACCATCTGCGTGTTCCCCAACTACGCAAGAATCGTGGCCGACACACTGGAAGCTGACGGCGTTGAAATTGCCTGCGTTGCGGGCGGTTTTCCGGCCTCTCAGACCTTCCTGGAGGTGAAGACGGTTGAGACCGCACTGGCCGTTCGCGACGGCGCTACGGAGATTGATATGGTGCTCAGCGTGGGCGCTTTCCTCAGCGGCGACTATGAGACCTGCTCCGACGAAATCCAGGAGATTAAGGCGGCTGCTGGCGAAGCTCCTTTGAAGGTGATTCTGGAAACAGGCGCCCTCAAAACCGCGCTCAACATCAAGAAGGCATCCATCCTTTCAATCTTCTCTGGCGCTGACTTCATCAAGACTTCAACGGGCAAAATCTCTGTAAGCGCCACTCCGGAGGCTGCCTACGTGATGTGCCAGACCATCCGCGAATATTACGAGCAGACTGGCACGATGATTGGCTTCAAGGCCGCTGGCGGCGTAAGCACCGTGAAGGACGCCCTGACCTACTACACCATCGTCCGCGAACTTCTCGGCGAGGAATACATCAAGAAGGGCCTCTTCCGCATCGGCACAAGCCGCCTTGCCAACCTTCTGGTGAGTGATATTCTGGGCGAAGAATGCAAGCCTTTCTAAAGACTTTGACACAACACAAGGCGGACTTTCCATAAGACGCTCTTGGAAAGTTCCTTAACAAACACATCGGGCCGGCTCAATGAAGAGTCGGCCCGATGTGTTTTAAAGGCCCCTAAAAGGTAGAGTGTTCAAAATCCAGAAAAATTAAGTAGATGGAGATTGGGCGGAAAAAGCCTCGTCTGCGGCCCTGCGCGGGCTGAAAGCCCAACAAGTCCCCAGCCCAGGGCAACGCCCTGGGTTCCATGTTCCCAATCCCTACGCCCTGTAAGGGCAAAAGTAAAAGTCAACCATTCGCCCATACTTTTGCCCTTACAGGGCGTAGGCGTTTATACGCTGATACCCAGGGCGTTGCCCTGGGCTATGAACTGGCTGCCCTTTCAGGGCGCTCCTTTTCGCACTTTGTTCGTTTATCATGTGCGCATGCTTTGCCACTTGTTGTTTGGCTCAAAACCGCGCAGAGATTTTTCTGAATTTTGAAGCCCTACCTGAAAGGATAGCGCCTCCACGCCCCAGCCCCCTGGGTACCAGTACATAAACGCCTGCGCCCTGAAAGGAAAAAAGTATGAACGAACCATTGATTCTTACTTTTTATCCCTGCAGGGCGCAGGCTATATATGCTACTGCGGCGACAGCACTGTGCCCCAGCGCCATAACCGCCGCGTTTACTTATTCCCCTCGCTTCATCGCTCCCCCACCGGCGTATAATCCTGCAGGTCGGCCACACAGCGGTAGGCCGGACGGATGATGCGGCGGCCAACGAAGCCGAGTTCTTCGTTGCGGTGGGCACACCAGCCAACGATGCGCGACATGGCGAAGAGCGGCGTATAGATTTCTATGGGGAGACCGATGAGGTCGTAGACAAAGCCGGAATAGAAATCGACGTTGGCACAGAGCTTCTTCGACGTGCCTTTGATGTCGTAAACGGCTTCAACGGCGAGTTTTTCGATGCGCTCCATAAATTCAAATTCCTCCATGCGGCCTTTCTCTTCTGCCAACTTCCGCGCCATTTCCTTGAGGAGCACGGCACGCGGGTCGGAAAGCGTATAGACGGCATGACCGATGCCGTAGATGAGGCCCGTGCGGTCGTAGGCTTCCTTCTTCACGATCTTGTGGAGATAGCGGCTCACCTCTGCCTCGTCTTCCCAATGGCGGATGTTTTGCTTGAGGTGTTCAATCATGTGGTGGACGCGGATGTTCGCACCGCCATGCTTCGGACCCTTGAGCGAACCGATGCCGGCGGCGATGGAGGAATAGGTGTCGGTGCAAGTCGACGAGGTGACACGCACGGTGAATGTGGAGTTGTTACCGCCACCGTGTTCGGCCTGCAAGATGAGCAGAAGGTCGAGCGTGCGGGCGTCGAGTGGCGTATAGTTGTTGCCCAAGAGCATGTAGAGGAAATTCTCCGCCAGAGAGAAGTTTTCCTTTGGATGCCGGATGTGGAGCGAGCGTCCGAAGGTTTTGTGGCGCAGCATGTTATAGGCATAGGCGATGATGGTGGGGAACTTCGAGATGAGTTCCACACTCTGCCGCATGAGGTTTTCGCGCGAGATATCGTCGGGCGTGTTGTCGTAGGTGTAGAGTTCGAGCACACTGCGTGCCAAGATATTCATGATGTCGGTGCCTTCAAGCTCCACGATGTTGAGCATGGTTTTCGACATAAGCGGCATGTTGCCAACCAACAGGTGGCGGAATTGCTCGAGTTCCTCCGCGTCGGGCAGACCGCCAGAGAGAAGCAGATAGGCGATTTCTTCAAATCCAAAACGCTGCTCGTTGAGCACGGCATGCACGAGGTCGGAAATCTCATAGCCCCGGAAATAGAGTTTGCCTTCGATGGGCTTCAAACCGTTTTCGGTGCGTTCATAGCCCACCACATTGCCGATATTGGTGAGTCCCACCAAGACGCCAGTGCCGTCTTCGTTGCGCAAGCCGCGTTTGACGTCGAGTTTACGGAAGAGGTCTGCATCGATCTTGATGCAGTTTTTCATATTGTCGGCCAACTTGTAAATCAAGTATTCTTCTTTTTTGCTGTTGAGTGTCATAGGCGTATGCGTTATATCTTATATCAAGTCACAGAGGGCTGCAGCAAACTCGCGCGTGCCGAGCGGCTTCCCGTTTTCCATGAAGCGTGCGAGGTCTTCCGTGGCGAAGCCCTTTCCGAAGAGCGTTTCGAGCGATGCCGTCACGCGCTGCGCCGCTTCGTCCCATCCGAAATGCTCCAGCATCATCACCGCCGAGAGGATGAGCGAGCACGGGTTGGCGCGGTTGGTGCCGGCGATGTCGGGCGCCGTTCCGTGGGTGGCTTCAAAAACGGCGCGATTCTGCTCGTAGTTGATATTGGCACCTGGAGAGATGCCAATGCCCCCCACCTGTGCGGCCAGCATGTCGGAGATATAGTCGCCGTTGAGGTTGAGCGTGGCAATCACGTCGTAGGCTTCGGGCTTTATGAGGGCGTTCTGGAGGAAGGCGTCGCAGATGCAGTCGTCCATGCGCACCTTTCCGCCGAAGTCCTCCTCGTTGACCTCATAGCCCCAGGTCTTGAAGCCGCCCTCGGTGAATTTCATGATGTTGCCTTTGTGAACCAACGTGACATGGTTGCTGCCCTGGCGCTGCGCATACTGGCAGGCGGCTTTCACGAGGCGCTTCGAACCTTCGCTCGACACGGGCTTGACACCGAAGGCCGATGTCTCGGGGAAGCGCACTTTGTCAACGCCCATCTCGTCGTGGAGAAACTCATAGAAACGGCGGGCGGCAACCGAAGTGGCCTTCCATTCGATGCCAGCGTAGATGTCTTCGGTGTTCTCGCGAAACACCACCATGTCGACGTTTTCGGGATGTTTCACGGGAGAGGCGATGCCCTTGAAATAACGCACGGGGCGCAGACAGACATAGAGGTCGAGTCCCTGGCGCATGGCCACGTTGAGCGAGCGGATGCCGCCGCCAACGGGCGTGGTGAGCGGTCCTTTGATGCCGACGTGGTGGTCGGCGAAGGCCTTGAGGGTTTCTTCCGGCAGATAGGTGCCGAGGGTGTCGTAGGCACGCTGTCCGGCCTGCACTTCCATCCAACGGATGTTTTTCTTTCCGCCGTAAGCCTCGGCCACGGCTTTGTCAATGACCTGCTGCATGGCAGGCGTGATTTCCCCGCCGATGCCATCGCCCGTGATGAAGGGAACGGTCACCGTGTCGGCCGCAAAGGGCCGGCAGGCAGAGGGAGTTGATATTGTTTTTTCCATATTGTCTTTTCTGTTGAAACTATCTTCGGCGCAGGTTGATTGCAGCGCCACTGCCCCTGTAAGGTAGGGTGTTCAAAATTGAAATATTAAGTAGGTGGAGATTGTGTGGAAAAAGCCCTGTCTGCGGCCCAGCGCGGGCTGAAAGCCCAACAAGTTCACAGCCCAGGGCAACGCCCTGGGTACCATGTCCACATTCCCTACGCCCTGTAAGGGCAAAAGTAAAAATAAACCATTCGCCCATACTTTTGCCCTTACAGGGCGTTAGCGTTTATGCACTGATACCCAGGGCGTTGCCCTGGGCTGAGGACTGGCTGCCCTTTCAGGGCGCTCCTTTTCGCGCTTTGTTCGTTTATCATGTGCGCACGCTTTGCCACTTGTTGTTTGGCTCAAAACCGTGCAGAGATTTTTCTGAATTTTGCCCGTCCCATAATTTTGAAGCGGGCTAAACACGCAAAGGTAGTATTTTTTTCTTGTTCTGCAAGGGTTGCCCCCTCATCTCTTTGTTTCCCTCATATTTTTTGAGTACCTTTGCAGGCAGTTTTAATCATTTGGTGGTCAATTCGTTTTGCGGAATCCTTGTCAGGGCGCGTTCTCGGAATGCCGTCAATCATCACCGGCCGCCAAACCTTATTTATTTCAGAATTTGAAAACATTTGAAGAGTTGGGCGTATCGGAGCCAATCCGCCGCGCCATTTCGGAGATAGGCTACGAACAGCCTATGCCAGTGCAAGAAGAAGTCATTCCCTATCTTTTAGGAGTCGGCAACGATGTCATCGCCTTGGCCCAGACGGGAACCGGCAAAACGGCCGCCTACGGTCTGCCGGTTTTGCAGAAAGTCAATCCCGACGACCGTCGTACGCAAGCCGTCATTCTCAGTCCCACGCGTGAGCTGTGTCTGCAGATTGCTGGCGACCTGAAAGAATATTCCCGATACATCGACAACCTCCACGTCCTCGCCGTCTATGGCGGTTCGAGCATCGAAAGCCAGATTCGCTCCCTGCGCAAGGGTGCCCAGGTCATCGTGGCCACTCCTGGCCGCTTGATCGACCTCATGAAGCGCGGTGTGGCAAAGCTCGATGCCGTTGAAAACGTCGTGCTTGACGAAGCCGACGAAATGCTCAACATGGGCTTCACGGAAAGCATCGACGAAATCCTCGCCGGCGTGCCTGCCGAGCGCAACACGCTGCTCTTCTCCGCCACGATGGGCACCGAAATCGAGCGCATTGCCAAAAACTATCTCCACGACTATAAAGAAATCGTTGTAGGCTCACGCAACGAAGGCGCCGAAAACGTCAACCACATCTATTATCTCGTACACGCCAAAGACAAATACCTCGCGCTGAAACGCGTGGTCGACTATTATCCGAAAATCTACGGCATCATCTTCTGCCGCACCCGTATGGAGACACAGGAAGTGGCCGACCTCCTCATCCGCGACGGCTACAACGCCGAAGCCCTCCACGGCGACCTCTCGCAGGCCCAGCGCGACCTCACGATGCAGAAGTTCCGCCAACACCGCACGCAGCTCCTCGTTGCCACCGATGTGGCAGCCCGCGGTCTTGATGTCGACGAACTGACACACGTGATCAACTACGGACTTCCCGACGACGTGGAAAACTATACCCACCGCTCTGGACGTACGGGACGCGCTGGAAAGCGCGGCACGAGCATCTCCATCATCCACCTCCGCGAGCGCGGAAAAGTGCGCATCATCGAGAAAGTCATCGGCAAGAAATTCGAGGTCGGCGTATTGCCCGAGCCCCAGGAAATCTGCACGAAACAGCTCTATCGCGTGATGGACGAACTGGAACGCATTGAGGTCGACGAGACGCAAATCGCCCCCTTCCTCCCAGAAATATTCCGCAAGCTCGACTGGCTCACGAAGGAAGACCTCGTCAAGCGCATCGTCAGTCGCGAGTTCGGACATTTCCTGCAATATTATGCCAACGCGCCCGAGATCGAGCAGCCGAAGGGCGGCCGCGACGACAAGAAGGGTGCCAAGGCCGACCGTCCCCGCCGCGAACGCGGAGCGAGCGGTCCGCGCGAAGCCGAACCGGGCTACAAGCGCCTCTTCATCAACCTCGGCAAGCGCGACAATTTCTATGCCCGCGAAATCATCAACCTCGTCAACCGCTACGTGAAGGGCAAGGTCGACATCGGCCGCATCGACCTGACGGCCAACTGCTCTTTCTTTGAAGTGCCCGAAGAACAGGCCCCTGAGGTGTTGAAGAAGATGGCGAAAGCCAAGGTGGGCGACCGCAAGGTCGTTGTCGACGGTGCCGAGCGCGAAGGCTCTGCCGACTCGCGCGACCGTCGTAAACACGCCGACCGCAACGCCGCCGGCCGCCGTGGTGCAGCCCGCAAGGGCGACGAGCGCCGTGGCCGCCGCGCCGACAATGGCGAGAGCGACCAGTCACGCCGCCGTGGCCGCGACGATTGGAAGAAGTTCTTTGAGTAAGCTATAGGGGAGGGTGGGGTATCCCATCCTCCTCGTAAGTAGGTGTCTCCAAGGTTGGTAGAGGGGCGCCAGTGCCCCTGAAAGGGGCTCATATTTAGGGTAGGGGCTTGCCCCTACCTCTTGGGGCCGATTAATGAACCTCGCCCCTGTAAGGGGCTCATATCTCGAATCTTATTGCGGGGCAAGCCCCGCCAACGATATGCGCCCCTTACAGGGGCAGAAGCGAGAATTGATGAGCTGCGGCGAGAGATAGGGGCAAGCCCCTATCCTGGAATATGAGCCCCTTTCAGGGGCAGCGGTGCCGCAACCGCCACTTGCTATTTGGCTCAAAACCGCGCAAAGATCATCTGGATTCAGAACGCCCTACCTGCATGGATACTATAAAATAATATTGAACACCTACTTACCATTACTAAATATAAAATCCCTATGAAACGAATGCTTCTCATGCTCCTTCCCTTGCTCTGCTTGGCAGGAACGGGAGCAGTCCATGCCCAGAAATGGCAGTTGAAAGTTGGCGGCGGTCTTGCCAGCCAGGGCGTCCACAACCGTGTGGTGGGAGCCTACAAAATCGGTGTGGCCTACGAATACGAGTTCGACCAGCATTGGACCTTCTCGCCCGGCCTCATGTTCTACGGCAAAGGCTGGCGCACGCCCGACGAGTCCGTGGCCTGCGTTGACGATGACGGCAACCCCATGCTCAACGAGTCGGGCCAGCAGGTCTACAGCCTCATGAGCCGTTCCGCATCGGCCAACTACGTAGAAGTCCCGCTCCTCTTCAACTATTACTACCGCCTTGCCGAGTCGCGCTACGTCGTCCTCTCGGCCGGCCCCTATGTAGCCTTCGGTGTGGCAGGAAAGATAAAGACCAAGGGCGACGGCAGCCGCATCGGCAGTGAGAAACTCTTCTACGAAGGCAACACCTTCAGCCTCCCCGGTGCTCACCGCATCGATGCCGGCGTTCAGGCCCACCTTGGTTATCAGTTGCCCTCCGGCCTCACCATCGGCGTAGAAGGCGACTTCGGCCTCGTGCCCTTCAACCGTGGCGGCCATTGCAACCTCGTGGGCCTTGTGTCTTTGGGGTATAGCTTCTGAGGATACCCACGAGGGTAAAATACCTATAAATGGGTATTGCACAGGCGCTTAAAACGCCGTACCTTTGCACTCAGATTAGCAACCACAGCAAATCAAGTAGAATTTTAAATTGTTATGTCCATGTCAAAGAACGAGGTGTGCCGCGCGGCACGCCTCGTTTTGCGTTTTTGTAATGCAAGGGGATATATTTTGGGGGGCGCGGTAAACAATGAAATATAATAATGGCCTCCGACGGCATCACAACGAATTAACGAATCTCTTTGGGGGCGCGTGACTGGGGCGAAAAACAACGAAATATAATAATGGCCTCCGACGGCGTAACAACGAATTAACCGAATTAACGAATTTCGTGGGGCGCGTAATTGGGGCGAAGCACTGTAGCTCACTTTGCTCGCAAAGTGAGGGGGACGGATATGTGGCGAACTTGCCTGATATATATGCGGACAATGTGGCACCGCTGCCCCTGAAAGGGGCTCATATTTAGGGTAGGGGCTTGCCCCTACCTCTTGGGGCCGATTAATGAACCTCGCCCCTGTAAGGGGCTCATATCTCGAATCTTATTGCGGGGCAAGCCCCGCCAACGATATGCGCCCCTTACAGGGGCAGCAGCGAGAATCGATGAACCACGGCGGGAGATAGGGGCAAGCCCCTATCCTGGAATATGAGCCCCTTTCAGGGGCAATCCCCGAGCGCCCATAAAAAAGCAGCCAGACAAATCCGGCTGCTTCCTATAATCCTCGTAATATCTTTTAATAATAAAAAAACGGTTGACACTCATTGAGTTATCAACCGTTCTTCGTACCCAGAGCCGATATTGTACCCAGCAAACAAAGTGTACCCAAAGCAAGCTAAGTGAATGAAAGTCAGAGGTAGCTAAATAGGTACATTAACCCTTTGTTTCTTAAAAAAGCCTATGGTTTACCGATTTTTGCTACCCTTTTGCTACCCAACAAAAGAAAAACGCTTGATACTCACTGAGTTATCAAGCGTTTTTTGTACCCAGAGCCGGGGTCGAACCGGCACGGGTTGCCCCACTGGTGTTTGAGACCAGCGCGTCTACCGATTCCGCCATCTGGGCTTTTGCATATCAAGCCTCTTTGGCTCGTTTGCGGTGCAAAGGTACGGATATAATTTGGAATGGCCAAGAAAAAGGCCGAATTTCTGATTTTTTTTGTTCTTTAATCCTTCGGAGGCCCTGAGAATGGGATTTTATCGCTACATTAGCAGTCCGATAATACTGAGCGCGTCCGTAGCAGAGGCAACATCCCCTTGCGAGCGCCGAAAAACAAAAACTCACAACCATGAACAAACAGCATAATTATTGCATCATTCTCGCGGGAGGCATCGGACGCCGCCTGTGGCCTGTCAGCAAGCAGGCAAAGCCTAAACAATTTGTCGACATTTTCGGCGTCGGGCGCACCCTCTTGCAGCAGACCTTCGATCGCTTTGCCCGCATCATGGATAAAAACCATATCATCGTCTCCACCTATAAGGAATACGTGCCGCTGGTCAAAGAGCAGTTGCCAGAGCTCCCCGACAGTTGCATCCTCGCTGAGCCCGTGCAGCTCTCAACGGCCCCCGCTGCCGCCTGGGCCTCCTGCCACATCGCCAACATCGACCGCGACGCCAACATCGTCGTCTCGCCCGCCGATCAGTTCATCGTCAACGAGGCCAACTTCGCCGAGCAGATTGCCGGAGGTCTCGACTTCGTGTCGAAGCACGACGACTTCCTCGTCATGGGCGCCGTGCCAACGGTTCCCAACACGGCCTACGGCTATATCCAGCAGGGACGCGAGCACATCGACGACACCACCTCGCGCGTCAAATCCTTCTCCGAAAAGCCAACGCTCGAATATGCCCGCATGTTTGTCGAGAGCGGTGAGTTCCTCTGGAACACGGGCCTCATGCTCTGGCGCACCTCCACGCTGCTCCACCTCCTCAAGACAAACGGCATTCTCATGGGCAACTGGCTCGACACCGACTGGCAAGGCCTCACGCCCGAGCAAGAGCTGAAGAAGATAGAGGAAAACTATCCTTCGAGCCTCCACACCTCCATCGACCTCGTCGTGCTTGAGAAATGCGACAATGTCTACGTGCGCCGCTGCAACTTCGGATGGACCGACGTCGGCAGCTGGCCAGAAATCTACGACGTGGCGGAGAAAGACGCCGACGGCAACGCCGTCCTCGCCAACGGCCATGTGCTGCTCTCCGGATGCCGCAACAACCTCGTGGACCTGCCCGAAAACACTGGCGCCATCATCTGTGGACTCGACAACTACCTCGTGGCCTTCAAAGGCAATCAATTGGTGATCTGCCCGAACGACGACCCGGGACGCGTGCGCAAAATGGTCAACGAAGCACAAATTCAATACGGCGACGATTTCGTGTGAGACGTTGCGCGGGTAACAATATTATATGTATAAATTCCAGGGGTGTCCTAAAAGCAATTAGGACACCCCTGGGAGTGTACGGGCGCGATGATGAATATATTATTGGCGCCGCAAACAACGAATTAACGAAATTCCTTGGACGTGTGATTGGGGCGCCAGCACTGTAGCTCACTTTGCTCGCAAAGTGAGGGCCACGGATATGTTGCGAAAAATGTTTGTGGTTGCGCCGCGAGCGCCCTGAAAGGGCAGCCAGTCCAGAGCCCAGGGCAACGCCCTGGGTATCAGCGTATAAACGCTTACGCCCTGTAAGGGCAAAAGTATGGGCGAACGATTGATTTTTACTTTTGCCCTTACAGGGCGTAGGGATTGGTGACATGGTACCCAGGGCGTTGCCCTGGGCTACGGACTTGCTGGGCTTTCAGCCCGCGCAGGGCCGCAGACAGGGCTTTTTACGCACAATCCCCCCCCTTGATATTTCAATTTTGAACACCCTATATTTTTGAATACCTACTTACCATTACTTAATAAACAATACACCGATGATTACAGCAAACGACATCATGGAAACGATGCTCAGCATGGAGGATGAGAAACAGCGGCAGGTGCTTTCCCGCTTCTTCAAAACAGGTAAGGGCGAATATGGCGAGGGCGACCAGTTTCTCGGCTTGAAGGTTCCTCAAACCAGAATGGTCGTGAAAGCCGCGCGGCTGCAGGTGGCGTTGCCCGAAATCAGCAAACTGCTTCATTCCAAATGGCATGAAGTGAGGCTCTGCGGCTTCCTTCTGCTCGTGGAGGAAATGAAAGAGGCATTGCCAAAGCGCCGTCATCCCGGACGCCCGGAACTTCGGGCGGCGTTGGTCGAATTCTTTTTGCGCCATGCGTGCCAGGCCAACAATTGGGACCTTGTGGACCTCTCGTGCGGAAACATCCTTGGCGTTTTTCTGCTTCATCCTCTTCCCAATGGTTCGCTGCCCAGCCGCACCATTCTCGATACGCTCGCAGAAAGTTCCAACCTTTGGGAGCAGCGCATTTCCATAGTATCAACGATTGCCCTTATCCGGCAAAACCAGTATGCTGATACTCTCCGCATTGCTGAAAAACTCTTACACCATCCCCACGACTTGATACACAAGGCCGTTGGCTGGATGTTGCGGGAAGTGGGTAAGCGCGACATTGACGTCCTGCGTTCCTTTCTTTCAAACCATCATTGCGAAATGCCCAGAACGGCCTTGAGATATGCCATCGAAAAGATGGACGCGGCTGAGAGGCAGCGGTGGATGAAAAAGCATTGATGAAAAAGCAGGCAACGGCCTTGGATGGACTTCTTGGGAGGTTTCTGCCAGTGGATTCAGCGGAAATTCTTAACTTTGTGTTTTATATATAATGGTGAATGTATATGTAGGGGAATCCAGCCCTGTCTTCAGAGGCGGCTTCCATCCGCTCTTCGCCATTACTAAACCGTTGGAGGCAGAGACATCCGCCCCAACTCATCAGTTTAAACTATGAAGAAAAGTATCCAGCATAAAGCCAAGAAGTGGGTGATAGGCATACTCCTGTCGCCCTTCGTTCTTTTTCTCCTGCTCGCCGTGTTGCTTTATCTGCCGCCTGTGCAAAACTTTGTGGTGCATCGTGTGGCCGCTTCCCTCTCCGAATCAACAGGCATGAACATCAGTGTCAGCCGCGTGCGCCTTTCTTTCCCGCTCGACCTCTCGGTGAAGGGCGTCGAGGTGATTGACGGCCGAGACACCATTGTTTCCGCCAGCAGTCTGTACCTCGACGTGCGCCTCAAACCGCTCTTTGAGGGCCGTGCCGATATTGACGGCTTTAGCCTCTATGATGCCAAAGTTAATTCGAAGCATTTTATATCAAATACCTACATTCGTGGAAAAATCGGACGTCTTCAGGCCGCTGCACACGGCGTGGAGTGGACACGCGGCGTGGTGAAACTCAACCAGGCCAGCCTTGACGATGCCGATCTCTATGTGGCCTTGAGCGACACGGCCCGCGAGGAACCCGACACGCTGCCTTCCATGCCGTGGCGCATCGTGGCCGAACAAGTGACCATCAATCGTTCGCGGGTGATCCTCTCCATGCCTGGCGATTCCATGCGCCTCATGGCTGAAATGGGTAAGGCCCGTTTGGAGGGTGGCCTGTTTGATACGGGACGTCCGTATTATTCCGTGCGCCGTTTCAATGTTGAAAAGGGTGGGGTGGTCTATGCCGCGCTTCCTTCCGATTCAGCGGTTTCCGTTTCGGCGAAAGCCGTCGGCAACGCTGCTTTTGCCTTGTCCAATACCTTGCTTTGGAAGAAATTCAGGATGGAGGAAAAACTGTCGGCCGATTACATCGCCGTCAGCAATCTCCGCCTCCAACTCGACACGCTATCTTACGATGAGAAGGGAACGCTGCGCACTTATTTGGCGGCTTTGGCTTTCAACGAGCATAGCGGACTGAAAGTGGAAAACGCCAAGGGCCGCATTTATATGGACACGGCACGCCTCTTCCTGCCGCTCTTGGAACTCTCTACGCCTGCATCGAAAATCAAGGCGCGGGCCGACCTCAATTTCAACGCCTTCACGCCGGGCCGCCACGAAACCATGTCGCTGGCGCTCAATGCCTCGCTCGCTTCTGAGGATGTCAGAACGCTGGCCAAGGGGTATGCCGACGACTATATTTTGGAGGCGTTTCCCAGTGTTCCTCTGACGGTTGAAGGGCGCATAGAAGGCAATATCAGTCATCTGTCGCTCTCGCGTTTGCATTTGGCCTGGCCGCAGCTTCTGTCTGTCACGTTGAAAGGCTCCGCCAACGACATCGCTGAGGCTTGGCGCACTGCCAAGTTTGATTTTGAAACCCGCATCGGGAAGGGCGCTTTCATCCAGAAATTTCTGCCGCTGCTGGCCCGTGGCTTTTTCGATATTCCCAACGGCACATCGGCCCGCGGTGACTTCCGCATGAAGGGCAACCATTATGCAACAGGCTTCCGCGTGAACGCTTTGCGCGGTTGGCTGGGTGCCAAAGCCGATGTTGACCTCGACCGCGAAACCTACGCCCTGAAAGCTGTGGCGCATGCCTTCCCGTTGGGGCGTTTCTTGCCGGGTTATGGTCTCGGCGACTTCAGCGGCACTTTGCAAGGCGCTGGTCGCCATTTCGACCTCTTTTCGGCGATGTCTTCGTTGGAAGCAAAAGCCCAGGTGGACCACCTTGTGGCATCGGGGCAAACCTTTAGCGGATTGTCGCTCAAAGCCAGTAGCCGCCGCGGACAGGTGGAGGTGGATTTCGCCAGCAACAACGCCTTGCTGGAGGCAAACGGAAAACTGACGGCATCGCTCGGACGCGACATCGAAGCCCGCCTGATGCTCGACTTGCTGAACGTTGACTTGAAGGCGCTGGGCATGGTGAAAGACACGTTGCAGGCCGGACTGATAGTTGACGTCACGGCCCGCGCCAACCGCAAAATGACGGCTTACAGCGCACAGGGCGGTTTCTCCAATATCCATTTCTCAACGCCTACGCGCGGTTTTGCAGCAATGGACCTCAACTTCGATGTTGCCACGGCTGCCGACACCACCACCGCCTGTATCACGGCGGGCGACCTTGACCTCGACTTCGGCGCCAAAGGGGATGTCGACCATCTGATGGCCAATCTCTCCCGCTTCTCCAAAGTGCTCATGCGCCAGTTCGAGAAGAAGAAAATCGACCAGGAGATGCTGCGTCGCGCTTTCCCCGTGATGAAGTTCCATCTTGCGGCAGGGCGTGAAAACCCCCTCAGCCGCTTTCTTTTTTTCAAGGGAATCGACTATCAGGAAGCGCGTCTCGAACTCTCGTCTGACCCTCTGAACGGGATGGGCGGGCGTTTCGACGTGAGTCGTTTCCAACAGGGCAACTTGCAGCTCGACACCATTCATTTCGCACTCTCACAAGACACGGCGGGCCTTAATCTCGATGGCACCATTCGCAACTATCTGCGCAAGAACCCCAATAAGTTCACGGCGCGTCTCAGTGCCTATGTCCATAATTCGGGTATCGGGTCGCACATCGACTTCACCGACAGCCAGGGCCGCAAGGGTATTGACCTGGGGCTGCGGGCTGACTTCATCAACAATGGTCTCAACCTCTCCCTCTCGCCCAACAACCCGATCATTGCCTACCGGCGCTTTAACGTCAACGACGAGAATTTCATCTTCCTCGGCAAGAACAAAGACATCAAGGCCGACATGAATCTTCTGGCCGACGACGGCACGGCTTTGAGCATCTATAGCACTCCGGCCGACTCTGTCAACGACATCACATTGAGCATCAACAACCTCAATCTTGGCGAGCTCTCCAACGTGATGCCCTATCTGCCAAAACTCGAGGGCATGCTGAGCGGCGACATGCACGTGATGGACGACCACCAGAACGGGAACCTCTCTGTCGCTGCTCAGTTCAAGGCCAAAAGCCTCGTCTTCGAAGATGCCCAGTTGGGCAACGTGGGCATGGAAGCATTCTATATGCCGCAGGGCAACGGCAAGCATTATGCCAACGCTTATGTCAGCACCGACACCTTGGAGGTGCTGCAATGTGAAGGCACCTATGACGACAACAACGGACACTTCGACGGCACTGCCAATTTGCACGACTGCCCACTGCGCCTCATCAACGGTTTCCTCGTTGGCACAGACGTTGCCATGCGTGGCGAAGCTGGTGGCGAACTCCACATCACGGGAACGGCCGATGCTCCGGTGCTTGATGGCGCACTGGCATTCGACGATGCCCACCTTTATTCTGAGGTCTATGGCTTCGACTTCCTGATGGACCCTACGCCAGTGGAAATCCGTGCGAGTCAGATGAACTTGAAGAACTATGCCCTGCGCTCTGCGAAGAACGAAAACCCGCTTTTGCTCAACGGCACGCTCGACATGCGCGATTTCTCGCGCATCGGTCTCAATTTCTCAATGCGGGCCAACAATTTCGAGCTCATCAACGCCAAGCGAAACAGTTTGTCGCTGCTCTATGGAAAGGTCTATGCCAACTATCTCGGAACGCTCAAGGGAACGTCTGACAACATCAGCATCCGCGGCAAACTCGAGATTCTCGACCGCACCGACATGACCTACATCCTCAAGGACTCGCCGCTGACGGTTGACGACCGCCTGCACGACCTCGTGCAGTTTGTTTCCTTCCGCGACTCGGCCGTCGTTGAGGAAAATACGCCGCTGGAAGTCAGCGGATTCGACCTCACACTGGGCATCTCCATCAGCGATGCCGCACGCTTCCGCTGCAGTCTGAGTGAAGACGGGCAGAACTATGTGAACCTCGAAGGTGGCGGCGACCTCACCATGCGCATTACGCAACAGGGCGACATGCGCTTGACGGGACGCTTCACGGCCAACAGCGGCGAGATGAAATACTCGCTGCCCATCATCCCGCTCAAGACGTTCAACATCGTCCAAGGAAGTTATGTCGACTTCACGGGCGACATGATGAACCCAACGCTCAACATCACCGCCAAGGAGCGCGTGAGGGCAACGGTGGTTGAAAACGACCAGCCGCGCACCGTGCCTTTCGATGTGGGTGTGCAAATCACGCAGCCGCTCAACAATATGGGCCTGACGTTCATCATTGAAGCGACGGAAGACCTCACGGTGCAAAATCAGTTGGCCACGATGTCGGCCGACCAGCGGAGCAAAACGGCGGTGGCCATGCTCGCCACGGGCATGTATGTGACCGACGATATGCTCACTTCGGGAGGTAGCGGATTCAAGGCCAGCAACGCCCTCAACGCCTTCCTTCAGAGCGAAATCCAGAACATCGCTGGCAGTGCACTGAAAACCATCGACCTCTCCATCGGCATGGAAAACAATACGAGCGCCGCAGGCACCGAAACCACCGACTATTCCTTCCAGTTTGCCAAACGCTTTTGGAACAACCGCATTAGCGTGATCATCGGAGGAAAGGTCAGCACAGGCGAAGACGCTCAAAACTCTGCCGAGAGCTTCATCGACAATGTGGCCATTGAATATCGTCTCGACAAGAGTGCCACGCGCTATGTCAAGGTCTTTTACGACCGCAGCACGCGCGACCCGCTTGAAGGACAGCTCACGCAAACTGGCGCCGGACTGGTGTTGAGGAGAAAAACCGACAGGCTCGGCGAACTCTTCATCTTCAAACGCAAGAAGAAAACCGACGTTCAAAGGTAGACCAGTTGTCGCAGCATGCTCAGTTGAAGCTGATGCAGAAGCTGATGCGAGATATTTTTATCTGCCAATACCCACTTATAAACCAAGCAACAAACATGAAATTTCCACATATCTTCCCCGCGCCACGTCCCCTCCATCTGTGGCTCGCAAGCATTGCCCTCCTGCTATCGGCCTGCTCCACCACGAGCCATCTGCCAGAAGACGAGCAACTTTATATCGGTATCGACCACATCTCCTACGACGGCACGCCGCTTTCGTCAAAGCATAAGGCCAAGCAGGATTCAGCGGGCGTCATCACCTCAATTGGTAATGCCGTTGAGGCGGTGGGCGACGTGTTGCGTGGCAACGGCACGAAAGCGCTCGAAGAGCAGATGAAGGCACCCGAAAAACGTAAACTCTCAGCCGAGGAGCGCAGGGCGGAAAAGAAGCGCCGAGAGGCGGAACAAGCTGCTTTCGCCACTGCAAAAGAAGAAGTGGAGGCCGTTTTGGCCTATCCGCCAAACTATGCCCTTTTCGGATCTTCTTCCATGCGTTCGCCCTTCCCCGTGGGGCTGTGGGTGTATAATGGTTTCGTTGACCATCAG
>OHTJ01000204.1_pt1 | contig 24601 bp, 13 predicted proteins | sample 1578921 | NCBI WGS metagenome assembly OHTJ01 (sample SAMEA3879582, study PRJEB24766) | human gut metagenome | biome: human-associated habitat; feature: feces | place: USA | collected 1985/1987
AAACTTAAATCTATGATGAAAAGATTTGCAAATTTATTGGCTGTTTTTATTCTTTCTGTAAATTGTATTAGTGCCCAAAATCTAACTCGTTGGGTTAATCCGTTTATTGGAACCGGTGCTGTTCAATCCAGTCTTTCCGGGAATAATTATCCAGGAGCTACTGTCCCTTTTGGTATGGTGCAGCTGAGTCCCGATACTCGTGAAGCGCCTGATTGGGCACAAGCTTCGGGATATGATTATAATGATTCTATTATTTATGGTTTCAGTCATACACGTTTAAGCGGAACCGGTGCTTCCGATTTTATAGATATCCTTCTATTTCCTACCATGAGTGATAAAAGGAAATCGTCTTTTACTCATCAAAACGAACAGGCGCGTCCGGGGTATTATCAAGTATTATTAACGGATGAGAAGATTCAAGCGGAGTTGACGGCTTCTGTGCATGTAGGGATACATCGCTATATCTATTCTGATGGCGGTCAGTTGAAATTATGGTTGGATTTAGATCATTCGGCAAATAAGGAGAGTTGGAACCGCCGGATAATTCAATCACAAATCCGTGTAGTTTCTCCTACAGTAGTAGAAGGATATCGTGTTATTACAGGATGGGCAAAACTGAGGAAAATATATTTCCATCTTGAATTTTCCCAACCAATCTTATCCAGTCAGTTACATGATGGCAATCGGAGGTATGAGAATACTCCTGTCATTAATGGTACAGAACTGTGTGGATTATTCTGTTTCGACAAGAAGTGGAATAATGAATTGATATGTAAAGTCGCTTTATCTTCAGTTTCCATTGAAAATGCCCGGTTGAATATGGCAGCTGAGGTTCCCGGATGGAACTTTGAACATATTGCTTCTGCTGCCGAAGCCAGCTGGGAGAAAGAATTGAAGAAAGTCATCATCCAAGGTACCGGTTTGCAGAAAAAGATTTTTTATACAGCTTTATATCATACTATGGTACAACCTAATACGATGAGCGATGTAAATGGTGAATATATGGCTGCCGATTATACGACACGTAAGGTAGCCGATAATGAAGTTCATTATTCCACTTTTTCTTTATGGGATACATTCAGAGCAGCTCATCCGCTTTATACTTTGCTGCATACCGACCGCATTCCTGATTTTATTAAAAGCATGATGAGGCAATATGACTATTATGGTTATTTGCCTGTGTGGCAATTATGGGGGCAGGATAATTATTGTATGATTGGTAATCACTCCATTCCTGTTATTGTGGATGCTGTGCTGAAAGGTGTTGCAGGAGTGGATGCGGAAAAAGCTTATGAAGCGGTTCATAGCAGTTCCATCGTATCTCATCCGAACTCTCCTTTTGAAGTATGGGAGAAATATGGATATATGCCTGAGGACATTCAGACACAATCTGTTTCTATTACTTTAGAACAAGCTTTTGATGATTGGTGTGTCGCACAGTTGGCCCGGAAATTAGGGAAAGAAGAAGATTATAGCCGCTTTATGAGGCGTTCTGCTTTTTACCGGAATCTGTTTAATGCAGAGACAAAATTCTTTCAACCGAAAAATAAGAAAGGAGAATGGATGGAACCTTTCGATCCTTATAAATATGGAGCCAATGGCGGCTATCCTTTCACTGAGGGGAATGCCTGGCAATACTTCTGGTATGTACCCCAGAATATACCCGACTTGATTTCACTGACAGGGGGCAACAACGCTTTTACCGCAAAATTGGATACCTTCTTCACTGTCAATTATCAAAGTGGTGAGCTGAATGACAATGCTTCCGGTTTTGTAGGGCAATATGCGCATGGCAATGAGCCGAGCCATCACGTGGCTTATCTGTATGCTTGTGCGGGAGAACCTTGGAAGACACAGAAATATGTGGCGCATATCATGAATGAACTGTACAACGATTCTTCTTCGGGCTATGCCGGTAATGATGATTGCGGGGAAATGTCTGCTTGGTATGTGTTTGGCGCACTTGGCTTTTATCCGGTAAATCCGGTCAGCGGAGAGTACATTATCGGTACTCCTATGTTGGAGGAAGCGGCTATTCAGTTGCCTGATGGAAAGACTTTTACCATCAAAGCCCCACGTAAAAAGCACAATGAGATTTATATCCGTTCCATGAAACTGAAAGGCAAGAAATATACAAAGAATTATATTACCCATCAGGATATTATGAATGGCGGAACGCTGGAGTTTGTAATGAGTGCCACACCGCGAAAATAATGAATGGTTTGTTGTCCTTTAGTTTGATTATTTTATGAAAAGACTTATCGTTGTATATTTGTTGTTTATCAGTTTGAATGTACTGAATGCGTGGGCTCAGAAGTCTCCCGCAGATTATGTCAATCCGATTATCGGTGCTACAACCGCCGATGAAATGGCTGGCTCCGATCACGGACTGGGAAAAACATTTCCCGGTGTGTGCACTCCTTTCGGCCTGGTGCAATTGAGTCCCGATACAAAGACCGGAGGAGATAACGGCCCCGGGTATTCCTGGCATCATTCTACCATCGAAGGATTCAGCTTCACCCACATGAGCGGCATCGGTTGGTATGGCGATTTGGGTAATTTCCTGGTTATGCCTACCACGGGAGAACTGCATACGTTCAAAGGTACGGAAGAGAATCCCGAAAGCGGTTACCGTTCCCGTTACTCTCATGACCGTGAGGTGGCAAAAGTGGACGGTTATTCTGTGATGCTGGATGATTATGGTATTCAGGTGGAATTGGCAGCGGCTTCCCGTTCGGGAATGATGCGTTTTACCTATCCTCAGTCTGAGGTTTCCCGCATACAGATAGATTTGGCACGCCGTATCGGAGGTACTTCTACCGAACAATATGTAGAAGTGGTGGACGATTATACCATTAAAGGTTGGATGAAATGTACCCCCGATGGTGGCGGTTGGGGAGATGGGGCAGGACAAGGTAACTATACAGCTTATTTCTATTGCTGCTTTGACCGTCCTTTGAAAAATTTTGGCTTATGGAGTGCGGATATCCCCGAGGGAGTGGAACGTAAGAATGCTTCCAATGATGATCCGGCTTACCATGAATATATCAAGAATGCTCATGTATTTCCTCGGAAAAAGATAGCTCAAGGGAAACATCTGGGCTTTTATACTGAGTTCTCCACTCGTGAAGGGGAGCAGGCTTTGTTGAAATGCGGCATCTCGTTTGTCAGCATAGAGGGTGCGCGAAAGAATCTGCAAAGCGATATTTCCGATTGGAATTTTGATGGAGTGCGTCAGCGTGCCCGCAGGCAGTGGAATGAGGCTCTCTCGGGTGTACAGGTGGAAGGAGAGGAAAAGGATAAGACTATTTTCTATACATCTTTATATCACACGATGATAGATCCGCGTTGTTTCTCGGATGTGGACGGCGCCTATCCGGGGGCGGATGGCAAGGTGCATTATGCGGATAATTTTATCTATCGTACTATTTTCAGCGGCTGGGATGTATTCCGTAGCCAGTTTCCTTTACAGACCATTACCAATCCCCGGCTGGTGGACGATGAAATAAACTCATTGATTCAACTGGCGGAACTGAGCGGTAAGAAATATTTTCCACGTTGGGAATTCTTGAATGCCTATTCGGGTTGTATGGTGGGTAATCCGGCCGTTTCGGTGGTGGCGGATGCTTACAATAAAGGTATCCGGAATTATGATACCCGGAAAGCTTTGGAATATTCTTTGAACACAGTCCGCACATTTGGCAATAATGAGCAGGGATATACGCCGGATGATCTTTCGAAAACGTTGGAGTATGCTTATACGGACTGGTGTGTCAGCACTATGCTTCGTGATATGGGAAGGGAACAGGAAGCTGTGGCATTTGAGAGGAAGGCACAATCTTATCATCAGGTATGGTGTGATAGTGTGAAATGGTTCCGTGCACGTTCGGCAGATGGTAGCTGGATGCCGTGGAAGGGGCGGAATGTACATTGGCAAGGTTGTATAGAAAGTAATAATTATCAGCAGGGCTGGTTTGTCCCGCATGATCTGGAAGGATTGATTTCTCTTATGGGAAAAGAGTACTTTGAACGGGAATTGGTAGCATTCTTCGAGGGAGCAGATGAACGTTTCATGTGGGGGGATTACTATAATCATCCTAACGAGCCTGATCATCAGGTACCTTTCATGTTGAACTATACTTCGCGTCCGTGGCTCACCCAATATTGGACACGGCGTATCTGCCGGAATGCATACGGTGATACAGTGAACGGATTGTGTGGAAATGAGGATGTGGGACAGATGTCTGCCTGGTATATTCTGGCGGCTATGGGATTCCATCCTATTTGTCCCGGCAATAACCGTTATGAATTGACAAGTCCTGTATTCCGTAAAGTTATTTTGTCTTTAGATAATCGATATTATAAAGGAAGGACATTTACGATCATAGCACATCATAATTCTCCGGAGAATGTATATATCCAGTCTGTTTCCTTGAATGGAAAGCCTTTGAACCGTCTTTGGATTACCCATGAAGAGATAACAAAGGGTGGCGTTCTGGAATTTGTGCTGGGAAAAGATCCTAAGCACTGAATCCTCCTTTTATAGGCTGTAATTGAAGCAAAAGAGCCTAAAAATGGCGAAATATTCTCTACCTGATGGGAGAGGTATATCTACTTTTGTTTCAGAAGAAACTATTAATCATGAAAAATATGAAACATTTTAAGACTTATTTGGGAGCAATGGCTTTGGCGCTTTCCGGATGCCAGAGTGCGACTGATTCCTGCGAAACTACAGAATTATGGTATGCCCAGCCGGCAGAAGTTTGGATGGAATCTTTACCTATTGGTAATGGACGCTTGGGAGCTATGACTTATGGTGGAATAGAGGAAGAGAAACTGGCGTTGAATGAATCGACAATGTGGTCCGGCCAGTACAATGAGAACCAGAACATACCTTTCGGACGAGAGAAAATGAACCAGCTCAGAAAGTTGTTCTTTGAGGGAAAACTATCGGAAGGAAACCGTATAGCCGGAGATAATCTTCATGGCAACCAGACTTCTTTCGGAACTCATCTTCCCATTGGAGATTTGAAGATGCAATTCATTTACCCCGAAGGTAAAGTGACCGGCTACCGTCGTTCGTTAAGCTTGGATGAGGCTGTCAGCAGCGTTTCTTTCAACTCCGGCGGTGTGAACTATAAACGTGAGTATTTTGCTACAAACCCGGATAATGTTCTCGTACTCCGCTTGACCGCTGATAAGCAAAAGTCCATTACTATGAATATGGGATTGGATTTGATGCGTCAAGCCGATCTTTCTGTAGAAGATAACCAATTGGTATTTACCGGGAAAGTAGATTTTCCCTTGCATGGTCCGGGCGGAGTCTGTTTTGAAGGAAGAATAGCCGTTCTGGCTGATAATGGAGAGGTAAAGATGGAACAGTCTGAAGTAGGTATAAAAGAAGCTGATGCCGTGACTTTGATTGTCGATGTGCGTACCGATTATAAAAGTCCTGATTACAAGACTCTTTGTGCTGATGGCGTGAAGAAGGCTGCAGCTAAATCTTATGATGAATTGAAGCAGGCGCATATAAAGGATTATAACACGTTGTACAATCGTGTCTCTATTCATTTCGGACAAGACGCTAACCGCGCGTTGCCTACGGATGTCCGTTGGAAACAAGTGAAGGAAGGCAAAACTGATACTGGTCTGGATGCCTTGTTTTTCCAGTATGGCCGTTACCTCACCATTGCCAGTTCCCGCGAAAACTCTCCATTGCCCATTGCCTTGCAGGGTTTTTTCAATGACAACAAGGCGTGCAACATGGGCTGGACCAATGACTATCATCTGGATATCAATACTGAACAGAATTATTGGGCAGCCAATGTTGGCAATCTTGCCGAATGTAATGCCCCCCTGTTTACCTATATTAAGGATTTGGCGCATCACGGTGCGAAGACTGCCGAAGTGGTCTATGGATGTAAAGGCTGGACTGCTCACACAACAGCCAATGTCTGGGGATATACTCCTGCCTCCAGTACCATTATTTGGGGACTGTTCCCGATGGCAAGCTCATGGATAGCTTCCCATCTGTGGACACAATATGAATTTACACAGGACAAGCAATATCTGGCCGAAACGGCCTATCCGCTTTTGAAAGGTAATGCACAGTTCATTTTGGATTTCTTGGCAAAAGACCCGAAGAGTGGTTATCTGATGACAGGGCCGAGCATCTCACCCGAAAACTGGTTTCGTACAGCAGGCGGTGAAGAAATGGTTGCCTCCATGATGCCTGCCTGTGACCGTGAACTGGCCTACGAGATCTTGTCGAATTGTGTTCAGGCTTCAGAGATATTGAATACCGACCGCGAGTTTGCCGATAGCCTGCGTACTGCCATCGCCCAACTTCCTCCCATCCAGTTGCGTGCCAATGGTGCCATTCGTGAATGGTTTGAAGATTTCGAGGAAGCTCATCCCAACCATCGTCACACTTCCCACCTGCTGGCACTCTATCCTTTCTCCCAAATCACTTTGGAGAAGACTCCCGAATTGGCGGAAGCTGCCCGCAAGACCATCGAGAATCGTTTGTCTGCCGAGAACTGGGAAGATACAGAGTGGAGTCGTGCCAATATGATTTGTATGTATGCCCGCTTGAAAGATGCACAGGAAGCATATAAGAGTGTTCAATTATTGCAGGGCAAGCTTTCACGTGAGAATTTAATGACTGTATCTCCAGGTGGCATTGCAGGTGCGGAAGGTGATATTTATTCATTCGACGGAAATCCCGCCGGTACAGCCGGTATGGCAGAAATGCTGGTGCAGAACCACGAAGGTTATGTAGAGTTCCTTCCTTGTTTGCCCGATGAATGGAAAGAGGGTAGCTTCAAAGGTCTGTGCATCCGTGGGGGAGCCGAAGTAGCGGCCGAGTGGACGAATGCGGTCATCAATAGTGCTTCATTGAAGGCTACAGCCAATCAGACTTTCAAAGTGAAACTTCCTCAGGGAAAGAGTTATAAGGTGATGCTGAACGGAAAAGAAGCGGTTGCCAATCCGGATGCCAAAGGATTGATAACAGTGGATATGAAGAAGAATGATTTGTTGGAAATAAGATAATTTAAATTGTTAGTTCATTGTAGGGACGGATTTATTCTGTCCCTGCATTGGATAAGATTATAATTTGCTCATGAAAAAATCTTTTTTATTGCTCGGTTTGCTTGCTTTGTTTGCTGTAACAGCCATGTATGCCTCACCTTATAATATAGCAGCGAAAAGTCGTGTTTCCGCCTCTTCTGTATGTAGCGGAGAGTATGATGCAGAGAATGTCACCGACCAAGTGATACGCATACCGGGAAAAGGAGCATGGGCATCAAAAAGTACAATGACCTTTTGGGGGCAGATTGATTATCCTTGGATACAATTGGACTGGGAGACACCGGTATGCATCAATAAAGTCATCTTGTATGACCGTCCGGAGAAAGAAACACATATAGCCGGAGGGACGCTGCATTTCAGTGATGGAAGTTCAATCAATGTCTGTCAGATTCCCAATGACGGCGCTCCGAAAGTAATTGAATTTCCTGCCCGGAAAACGCAATGGATGCGCTTTGAAGTAACAGATGGCGATGGGGAGAATCTAGGATTGTCAGAAATAGAAGTTTTCCCAGCCCCCGAAGATTATTCTGATTATGTTTCATGGGTAGACCCGTACATAGAGTCTGCCAGAGGGCGATACTTTTTCTTTATTACCGGTAACCAGCCTTTTGGAATGATCGGTGCAGCACCATTGCCCCGGAATAAAAATCAATATGGAGGGGGGTATAACTATAATTCCACCCATGTAAATCCGGAAAAACCAGACGTGCCGCTTAACAAAAACGATGCGTTTCAAAAAGTACAAAAACGACGCGTACAAGAAAAACGGTGAGCGCGGTCCTATTCAGCATGATCAAAGCCCACCGTTTTTCTTTCACTTGAACCCTCTTTAAATGGCTTTAAAATATCATTTAAAAGCCATTGCAGATTCAAAATAATTTCCTATCTTTATGCAATTGTTAGGCTGCTATACCTGACACCTCATCCGGCTTCGTGTACAGCATCATGTCTGTATATTTAGCTTGATAGTTTACGCTTGCACTAAACTCCACTTTCCTGCATTCCTTGAATGGGCTGCCGACAAATGGGTTTCGGTCCATCCAGTCGCACAGTTCTAAAATGGAGGACTTGTTCGAGGTGAAGTACACGAACGAATGCCCTTTCAGAACGGTTAGTACATCCAGATAGTCAGCCAGACGCCAGAACATCTTGTAAGTACCCACCTCGGTGGAGAGGTACGGCGGATCAACCAGGAACACCACACCCGGAACATCTTTGTAACGTTTGAATACTTCCTTGTAGTCTTCGCTGGTTATAGTCAGTCCTTCCAGATAATCCTTTGCTTCGGGATAGTCTGTCTGCCGAATCCTATTGTAGATGGCTTCTTTCTTCATTCCTTCCAAACTGGTCACATATTTCATGGCGAACAACAAGGATGCGGAAACCGTGATATAATCCACGTAACCGTGCTCTTTTTCTTCCCTCTCAATACGAGCAAACATTTTATCGCGAACCTCCCCGGTTATACGTTTGTTTCTGGGTTCCCCTTCAGCTATCCGACGCAAATCGGATAACAGCACATTGGTGGCCGGGATATTTACAAGTCGGCAGCGGTAGTTGTCGAAGTCATTATACACAACGGTGGCATCAGGCCTGACACATTTGGTAATATGTGACAGCAGGCCCGAGCCGCCAAACAAGTCCACAAACACGGTGCTGTCCGGGAACTGTCCCAGCACCTTGATAAATTCCCTCGCAAACATGCGTTTCTGCCCCACGAAAGGAAGCGGGGCGGACAAATACATCTTTCTCATTTCATTCTGCTTTAAAACGGCCGCAAAGGTCCACAGAATAAACGAAAAACAGCGGGAAACATGAACTGTTCCCGCTGCAAGACATATACAGCAAACTACACGTTCAACCCGAAGCGGACCGTCTCGTCACCGGCGATCAGCGCACGGGTGCCCGGGATATTATTCTCGTAGATATGTACATTGCCCAGATAGAGAGTGATCGACTTCAAGGGAAGTTCTATCTGCCGCGCCATCAGGTACAGGTGGTAAATATCGGAAGGTAGCCCGAGGTTTGCGTCACTGCTGCGCTGGTAGGCGGACAGAACCAGTTCACCGCCATCTAACTGGAACTGTACCAGACTCAAACAGGGTGCCTGGTTGCTCTCGGCACCGGTTTCGCCCAGAAAAAGCACGTAGTTCTTGCTGTTGCGCCTCTCCCGGTTAATTTTCGCTATCAACGGAGGCAGCTTCTCGAAATAGGTCGGGTAACTGTTCACCAGGATGGAGCCGCAATAGTCCCACCAGTTGATGCCGGCCTCCCGGTACTTCTCCACGTTGCGCTCACCCTGCATAAATAACTGCAACTCGCTGCGGAGCTTCTTGCGGGCGATATTATGCCCCTCGAATATGTCAAGCAGGTCCGCCGGTGTCAGTGACAGCTGCTCGTTCAGAAGGTATTGTATATTTCCCTTCTTGTTGGTCTGTGTTTTTCCCGTGGCAAGAATCTTGTCCAGGATACGGTAATACTTGTTCATAGCCATTTCCTCCTTCTAAATTTGAAACACCCTAAAGATAAGGGGAAACGGCACTCCCTACGACATAAAACAACCCGTTCACACTGCAAGCGTCTTGCAGTCGCTCTGGAATCGTTTCACCAAGGCATAAACCTTACGTTCGCTCACCGAATACTTTTCGGACAATACGGCCACAGCATACGAGACTTTTTCACCTTGATCGAGTAGGCGGGTATAGTCCGCGTACAGGTCGATATACCGGGCATCTTCCAGACGGATGCCGGCCGCCTGAAGCCTTTTCAACAGCTCCCGGTTAAAGTTTAATATCTCAATCACTTTCATACAACAAAAAAATTATATCTTTGCATCGCCAATCATTTTTTAGACAACAAAAAAAACGTCAAACCGTGACAGAGGGTATTTGCCCCCGGTCGCGCGGTTTGGCGTTTCATGTTTATAAAAGTGATTGGCGTTACTTTTTAACAGGCCGGGGGCTTTTTTCTTATCCTCCCCCGAAGGATTTATTCCACCCGGTACTTCTCCGGATCAAAAGCGTCTTTCTTCCTCCAGCCGTCAGACAGCGTGTCCTGAACATGCTTCATGGCTTTCGTGTAGAAATCGGTCAGTTCCTCCAGTGTGACGAACTCCCGATATTGGGGAACCTCATCCGTACCGAACTTGAATGTCACGGGAAGCGTAGCACCACCAGTCTGTACGGCCAGATCATACGCTGCCTTATAATTGAACTGGTTTTCACTTGACAGCCATACCGGCATACCTTCATAGAGAAAACCGGAAAGTATCTCACGGTCAATTTGCTCATTACACCAGTCTGTAATGACGGACTTTATAGTATCCATGTGAGGTCTGCCGACAAAGCCTTCCTCCATGTAGGAGGCGGATCCGTCCTCACGTTCCTGTACATCCCAGCGGATGCGCCATCTGTTGCGTGCCGGGCTCACGCACTCGATCAGTTTTATCCCGGATGTTCCTTCTACCCGTTTCATGTAAATATGTATTTAGTTCGACCCTTGCCGAAGGTTTCCGTCTTGATGGTGGTCTCGAACGGGAAGCCGTCGGGCATATCCTTCACTTGCAAGAGGATGTTCTTCATCTCCTCGCTGTTGGTAAAGAACTTTTTCGGTTCACCGTTCATCTCAATGGCCACGATACAGCGGTCCTCGCCCTGTTCGGTCTTGATGCCCGTCTCGAAGTCCTTCACCACAATCGGTAAGTTCACCAGCTCCCGGATGCTTACCACCACCCCGGGAAAACGTTTCTTGCCGTCCTCCGGCTTGTAGGAAACGTTCAAGTCTTTAAATGATCTCATGTCTTTGCCTGTTAATTTTTTAAACAACGTATGACAGTCGGCGTGCTTGGCCATCCCGTAGAACGACGCTATCAGCTCACGCCTCCTCCTTCTCGATTTTACCTCGTGCATTTTTCGGGCGAACTTCTGCTTGATGCGCTTGCGAAGGCGGACATGGTCCGCACCGAAAGTCACATACCCCAGAAAGTCGATGCCCTCGCCCGGCGGGAACACGCGCTCGTTCCCCTTCACCAGGAGACCGGCACACTCCATGCGCCCGTGGACGGCATCACGAATCTTCCACAGTTCCGCTTTCGTTTTACCCAGTACGACGCCGTCATCACAATAGCGGTAGAAATGACGCACGGCATACCTGTCCTTCAGATAATGGTCCAGATACACAGACAAAAGCAAATTGCCCAGCCCCTGCGAGCTGCGCAGGCCGATACTCAGACCTTCAGGCATCAGGCGGATAAAGCTCTCCAGCATGGTCACGAGCTTTGCGTCCTTGAACACCCGGCTGACGCAATACATCACAAAATCCTGCTTCACGCTCTCGTAGAATTTGGTGATGTCAAACTTGTAACAGTAACGTGTACCATCAGGGTCTTCGGCCATGTCACGGCGGACATACGCCAGGAGGTCGTGCATCCCCCGTCTCTTGATACTGGCGGAGGTGGTACGGATGAAACGTTTCCGCAGATGGCGGTCCACCACCGCCATGATGGCATGCACGGCGATGCGGTCCTTCATCGGGATCACCTGAATGCGGCGTAGCTTGCCGCCCTCGATGATCTCGCGTTCACGGTAGTCCTTCACGCGGAAAGTACCGGATGCGATCTGCGCGACCAGCTCCTCCAACACCTCGGGCTTATGCGCGAGCAGATAGCACCCCTGGCGGCTGCGTTTACGCTTGCTGCCGCGAAGGACCTGCCGGAAGGAAGCCTCCATGTTGGAAGGCTCCACGATCTCCTCGATGATATACCCAACCCTGCGCATAAATTACTGTTTATTGCTTTTAATACGGGGCCTTCAATCCCCCGGGCCCGGCTTCTTCGAACCGTTTCCGGCCTACCAAACCCTACCCGACACTTTATTTTTCAGTTTTCCGGCCCTTACGGACCGCTGTTACTGCGGCTTGCCCCCCTCGGCACCACGGTGGGGACAAGTCCCCGGTGTTGTACGCCGATTAAAATTTCCTTTCGATTGTTGTTCAGACGAGAACCGATGTTCGTGTTCGTATTCGAGGAATCGTTGTTCGCATTCGACATCGAAACACCGCCATTCGGGTTCGCGTTGTTGTTGCCACGATAGACCACACGGCCTATGGGGAGGCGCCACCTTTCAAATGCAAAAGTACTATTTTCAAATTATTATTTAACAAACAGATACAAAACCTGACGTCAAAAAAATATTTTTCGACGGGCTGACGCCCGTAATGAACGGCGTTCCCCTGCTCGGGGAACACCGGATGTTTTGTCGCTTCGCTCCCGCTTTGACGCTTTACGCGGCCGATCATGCAACCTCGCTTATCGCTTTAAACGCCACGGCGCTCGACGCCTTAACGAGCCGGCCGCGGAAGGCCAGACGAGAACCGATGTTCGTGCTCGTATTCGAGGAATCGTAGCTCGCATACGACATCGAAACACCGCCATTCGGGTACGCGTAGCTGTAGCCACGATAGACCACACGGCTGGCTGCGGTACTTATCCAGTATTTATCGCAATAATATGTACTGGACGAGCCGTTAGCTGTTCCTACCGGTACGATATCCATGTATTTACCATGGGCAACACCTGTTATCCACTGGTCACTGGTCGTTTTACCCTTCACCCAACGCACCGTGCCGTCCGGCATCCAAATACGCCATTTACCTTGGTTGCCACTATCGTTGGGTAAATCAACACCGTCCATCATCTCGTACTTATGGCCGTAGATGTCCTCATAGCCCAGACAACTGATATTGTTTACCTGAGTCACGGTCGGAGAACCATACTCGTCCTGCCCACGATACCAAGCGTACTGGTGGATAGAACCGTCCACGATGGAATTCGTGATCTTGTCGTTTATTTTATACGCTTCATCATAACCGATCGTATCCTGCATGCCGTAACCCGCCGTACCGCCCGTGATACGATTGTTCGTATGCTGACCGCCTCCGCACTGTTCCTGGCTGTCGCGACGGCCATATCTTGCGTAAAACAGGTTCGCGATACGAGAGTGCATCAACGCGTCTATCTGTTGCATACCGCGCTGAACCGAGTAATAATGAAAGTCGATCCAGTTCATGCTGGCCGTCGTGGAATTACCCGTTATGCATGAACGCAATTTGCTACCTACCACGCTACTGCCTACTACCGCACAAAGATGTTCCTCGTTGGCCACCCAATCGGGCTCCATATCCTCGATCTTGTCGGAGTTGGAAAGTACGACCTTGTCGAACTCGGCCGTGTTCAAGATCGAGAAGTGCAAGGCCGTGGCGTCCTCCGGAACATCCGATATCAAGTACATGCCGGCCTCGAACTTCAAGCCGATCGTTGGAACCACGATGGTTTTGACTACGTGTCCGGAGCCGTCAACAAATAGACTACCGACCAGACCCGTGCCGGGAACACTCGGAAAACGCACACGCTTGTAACCTTGCACATCCACCTTGCAGACCGAATAAGTCTTGTCCGTGCTATAAGAATCCTTCAACGTGGGCTTGCCACTCAGTAGTTTGCGTTCCGCCAAGTAGCCGTCCTTGGTCTCTTTTATATCATCCAGTGTCAAAACGGTTACTTCGGGGATGGGAGGCATATCGTCGGGGCCGTTGGAACTGTAACAGCTGTAATATTTCTCGTTCAGATAGTCATTGATACCTTTCGACCAGAAGAACGGCTCGTACATCATCCAGTCGCCCTCGCTGCTGTCAAGTTTGGCTGCGCTTCCGTCGTAATATTTATTGCTGGTGGTATCATCCAAAGGACAATAGGTCATCTCACCATCCAAATTGTTGATGTCGACCGCCTGGCCCGCCATCTCCACTTTACGGCTCGTGGGTTTCTTCGTCACCTTGGCAAGCACACGGTGGCGCTTCTTGAGGATCGCCACTACGTGGGCATTCATGACGTAAGCATTTCCATACTTATAGCCGGTCTCGTTGTCCGGGTTGGAGATATTGGCATCGTCCGGTACGCTCTCGTCCGACTCGATGATACTGTAGGCCGGTTGCACGATCTCCAGTTCAGGGTACCGCTCCCTGTATCTGTCCGCTTCTTCGTCCTCCATGTACTTTGTCAGGCGGAGCCTGCCACGCAATCCGGAATGACGGTTGTCTATCGCTCCGGTGGAGGTATAGGTACCATAATCGTAGTATTTTCCGAGAAGCCTGCCGTCATCCTCCATATCGATGTCAAGGACAAAACGCTCCAGTTTACCGCTACCGTTCAACTTGGCCTGATGAAGACGTTCCAGCATGGCAAACCCGTCAATGCCCGGACAACCCATGAACCGGTAGCCTCGCACGTTACCGATGCCATCCAGTACCAATCCGCTCTCTGCCAACCTGGGAAGATATTCCAGAAACAGTTCCTCTATCGTTTCCGGCAAGCATAACTGCACAACAGGCGCACCGGTGGCAAGTTTCACGCGGGTAAGCCCCGTGCCTCTCACGTCCAGCTTCTTCAACCGTCCCTGCCAGCTCAAGTCCAAGGTCGTCACGTTGCCGTTATCGCCATTCCGTGCCAGCAGGTTGTTGCGCATATTAAGCTCTTCCAGAAGAAGCATGCCGTTCGTAGAGGCCATGAATGAACCGTTACGATAACCGCTGGCTTTCTCCACGCTCATGTCAAGTTTAACCAATGAGGTAAGCAAGCCGAAATTGAATCCGATGGCGAACGCGTCCTCATGCCACACCAGCTCCTTGATTTTGGCCGCGCCGATAATCTTCAGCGGGTCGTTCTCACCGAAGGCACGGGCCAGCTGCAGGGAGTGGAGCACGTCCGCATCCACCACGCCGCTGTCGGCCTGAACGCCGTTACTGGTGGATAATTGCACACGGTACGGGATGGTCAGCCGGTACTGCATCGGCTTCAGTTTGTATGCCTTGTCCAGCGATGCCGTACTCTGGTAGAACTGGGCGCCCAGCGTAGAGACATAACCGTACTCCACCTGCTTCAGGTCATACCTGCGCTGGATGAAATAGTTACGGTGAGCTTTCAACGAACCCTTCAGACCGTAGATCTGCGGATACGTCTGTTTGGCACCGTCAGCCCCCACCGGCATCTCGTTCAGGAACGGATACACATACTTGAAGATGCCTGATTTGTTGTACAGCCGGCTGCACCACTTCTTCATCTGCTCGGTGTCGAAATGGTCAACGGCCTTCTGGATGCTGAAGGCACTCATGAAGCTGGTACCGCCGTTCACACCCCTGGTCATCACTTCCTCCAGCAGATTGCCCATATTGCCCAGTATCAGGTTCCACAGCCAGCTGTTGTGTCCCTGCATCACATAGGCCCCGTCTCGCTTCGTCTGCCGGTTGTCGTCATACTTCCCGGTCAGGAACGACTTGTTGTCCGAACCCAGCTGGCAGTCACCGTCGTAATAGGTTATCCACCACATCACGCCGTCCCATGTCCGCACCAGCATGTTTTTCGCCAGCTGGTCCACACCCAGGTTGAACTGTACATACAGGTAGTAGGCGGCCAGGTTGGGAAGGTTGAAATACTTCCCGGCTTCCGCCTTGAAGGTCGGGCTCGCCCATTTGGCCGTCGGGAACTTGTTGCCGTCATCCTCATAGTCCACCCCGTCAAAGGTGTGCGTCTCCTTGTTATAGGTCAGATTCTTGCCGGCAGGCGTTTCCTTCACGCATTTATAGAGGAAACTCATCATGCGGTCAAGCGCCTTGTACATCTTGTCGTACTTGTCACCGGTGCCCAGGTGTTCCTTGATGTTCGGTTCTTCTTCGGCATCACCTCCGCCATCGTTCCAGAACACGTCTTTCGGATGGTTGAACTCGAAACCGCCGTCAAAGTTGAAATCCATGAAGTCCGTATGGTCGGGCTCCGTGGACGGCAGCCAGCGGAACAGGCACAGGTCGTTCGAGTTGTTCAACGTCTCGATGCAGATGGGCAGGTATTCCTTCGGCCGGTCGCCGTTCGCCTGCAGGTAGTTCAGTGTATCACCGGTCCCCCACTGTTCTTCGCCGATGGTCTTGTCCTGGCCGAATATCGGGTAGCTGTCGCTCTTCTCGTTGTTCATGTTGTACTGGCCGTAGTAGGTCAGATCCTCATCCACGCTCTTTGCCACAAACAGGTCACAGGGCAAGCCGTCAATGGCCGAGCGTATGTCTTCCTTGCACGTATCCGCATGGTCGGCGGCATACTGCTGGGCAGGGGTCAGGATGCCCATTTCCTTCATGCCGTCATGGATGAACTTCGCGCCACCGGTGTTGGTGGTCATGGAGGAGTCCGAAAAGTCACACTTCGCACAGGCAAGTTTCGCCCCAATCGAGTTGTCCCGCAGTCGGAACAGGTTCTTCTTACCCTCCGTAGCTGTCGGGTTGCTCTGCTGCCCGTTACCGTCTATCTCGCCGTAGCTCATCCGTGCCGTGTAACCGCTGGCTGTCTTCTGGAAGTAGAAGCGCAGGTTCTTGCGGGCATAGTTCACCGAACTGGTACCCTGGATACGCAGATAAATGTCACGGGCTATCCAGTCCAGCGCCCGGTTCTCACCGTTGTAGAATCTAACTTCCCGGCACAGCTTGTTGGCCTTCTTGTTGTTCAGCTGGGCCAGCGCGTCCATCACGTTCAGCGTGTCGCTCTCGCTTGGCACCTCACTGCCCACGCTGCCCGTGCCTATCAGTACCAGGATCGAGTTCCGCCGCTTCTTCATCAGTCCCATCAGCTTCTCCATGCTCACCGTGTCCCCCTCGTTCAGCACGCGGTTGTCCTCATCCAGTGAGCGCACGCCCGGTTCCCCGTCGGCATCCTCCAGGTGGTTGCGGTCCACGATGTAGTTGTTCAGCACCTCGTCCGAGGTCAGCGCCTTGTTATAGATACGCACGCTCTTCACGTTCAAGTCGGCACCTGCCGACTTAAATTCCAACTGGCTCTGAATGTCAAAATTCACCTTGTCGAGCCACTTGGAAGCAGCCGACTCTTCACCGTTCACATAGAAACCGATCAGCGTGCGCTGTTCGTTGGTCTGCACGTTCGGATAGAACACGTAGGTAATGCGGATATTCGTACCCGGCTGGAACTTGGTACCCACCGAGTCTTCATAGCGCAGCACCTGTCCGGCATCCATCGCCTCGGTCACCACACCGGTCAGGAACTTGGCCTCTTCCGGAGTCACAATCAGCCCGTACCGGTTGCCGTTGTCCAGCTGCCCCAGGCAGGTGATCAGCTCGGCATCCGTATCCGTCACGTTGGCCGTGCTGTATTCTATCTCCAGCGTCATGCCCACGTCACGGATGGCAAATCCCTCGGGCTTGTCCGCCTCGTTGAAGGGGCGGTAACCGCCGTCAGCGGTCAGGGTCATACCTGCACCACCGGCCAGCAGCAGGCGGTCCTTGTGCCAGCCGCTACCGGCACCATATTCGTTCACGCTCCACAGCACGTCCCGGAACTCCATACGCTTGTCACCGCTCACCCAGCTTGCCGGGTTGTTTTCCGTGTTGCTTCGCCCGAAGGCGTCAAACGTACACACGGCATCCGGTGCCAGCGTGGCTTCAATGTCCGGGTGCGATGTGGTGTTCACCTGCACCTCAAGCACGGCATCGCCGCATGACACACGGTAGTCCAACGGTTCCACGTTCACGTTCGTCCGTCCGTAGCTGCCGGTCTCACCGCGTTGCAGCAGGTCTTCCTTCACCACGCTGCCCCGGTCGGTCACTTTCACACGGGCCGTATACGCATCGCGGTCATAGCCGGCATACGTGAAGTTCCATGCCGTGAACTGCTCTGCCTCCAGCACCGGGTGTTTCCAGTCACGCTGGAACCCCGCTGCCCGGTGGCTGAACATCAGGCCGGCATACGCTGTCACACCTCCGCCTGCCTTCAGCAGCGTAATGTAATGCACCCGGCTCACCACACCGGAGTTCTCATGCTGCGCGTAGGCTTCCACCACGTTCGTACCCTCCTGCATCTGTGTCAAGGGGATGGTCACGTTCTTCTGCTGCACACCGCTGCCGGCCGAAAGACCGAGGGTAAAGGCCTGTCCGCCGTTCACGCGGTAGTAGATGTTCTTCTCACCGCTCGTGCCCTTGGCAGTAAAGGGGATGTTCACGTCATTTTTATATCCCCCGTCGGCCAGCCCGTTGCCCGCCGAGTAGGTGGTCTCCAGCTCCATGGCCACCATGGTCACCTTGGCCGTGGCCGTCTTCATCAGCGTGCCGTCCTGGTAAGTTGCCTGCGCTTCCACCTGTACGGTATAGGCAGTGGCATCCTTCAGGTAGGGCGAAGCGTCAAAGGTATAGCTCTGTCCGGCTGTAACGCCCACAAACTCCGCATCCCGGAACTCACTGATGACGGTCGAACCGCGTTTCACGATCACGCGGGCTTTCAGGTCGCTGTAGCCGTCCACCGTACCGCCACCGGCAGTGCCCACACCTACGGAGTATTTCACCACAAAGCCGCTGCCCAGTGCCAGATACTGCGAGGCGGGAAGTCCCGCACCGCCGCTGTCCGTCAGGTCGATGTTCACCACCACCTTGTCATCGTCCGTGTACTTGGAAAAGCGCACTTCCTTCGAGCTCTCGCCGCCCTGGTTGTCCTTCTGCTTGACGGTCATCACGTACTGGGTGCCGTCCTCGCTGTCCTGCACATCCACGTCCGTCACCGTACCCACCATCGCATCGAACACCGTTCCGGATGTAGGAGGTTTCGTCTCGCCGCTCACCAGTTCCTCGGTAGGGGTACGGTTTGACAGTTCCTTCTTCAGGAACGCTTCGATGTCATCGCCTGCATAGGCATGATAGGTGCCGTCCGGCTGTTTCTGATTCCATGGTGTTTCAAGATTCATCGGATGTTCAGTCGCGTTGATGATTCCGCTTATTTTCCTTTTTGCCATAATACTGTCCTTTTATAATAATCATTCATTTATCAGTTTTACTGCTACCGTTCCATGCGTCCGATCCGTTCCACGGCTCGTCGCCTTTCCAGTATCCAAGTCCGAAACAGCTGCTTATCGCAGACCACACCAGTCTTGCCCCGGCATAGACTGCCGACAGGGCACGTTTCCCCACATACGCAGCCGTTATTTCCTTACCGCCTATGGTTATCATCGTCAATCCTCCTCATAAATCAGATACAGCGTATTCGCATCCTTGTCCTGCAGCGCCTCGTAAGCTTCCCCGCTCATCACCTCATGCCGGTAGGCCAGCAGTCTCAGGCTGCCGCCTGTTCCGGTATATACGGCATCACCCAGCAGGTAGAGCTTGTCCGGCAGGATGGCTGTCCGGTCCGCATTCATGAATATGCCGGCAGGAGGCACACCCGCCACATCCCAGTCCCCGTACAGGGTGGAGTCCATGTGGTAGGCGAACTTCCCGGCATCCGCTACATACACTACGCTGCCGCCCGGTTTGGTACTCTTGTCAGGTAAAACGTTGCCTGTTTCCATCCATGAGGAAAAGCGTGCGGTAGCCCCGCCGATGGCTGCTGCCGTAGTCTGTTCCACCTTGGCAGCGGCGTTTTCTGCCTTGGCTGCCGCTTCGTTGGCCTTGGTGGCCGCTTCCGTGGCGGCCTGGGTCTTTTCCTCCAGTCCGGCTACGGCTCCTTCCGCTTTCTTGGCGGCAGCATCGGCACGGGCGGCGGCATCGCTCGCAGGCTTCCCTATCAGTTCCAGGGGGACGTTCACCATCTTGCCGTCCTTCTCCCCGGGCAGTGATTTCACACCGCTCAGCGAGGTGACGGTCTCCAAGTCCTCCACGCCGGTAGAACTCTGGAGTACACGGTCCAGCACTTCCTGAACCAGTTCTTCTTGTGTCATTTCTGCCATACTCATTCGTTTTTATCGGTTTCTGACCCGCCCAGGATTTCGTTCAGGGCATCTATCACATTGGGAAGACAATAGCGTTCCACCGCCATGTGTATCATCCCGGTTTCCTCATCGCTGAACTCGGTCTCGCCGGTACTCTCGAAAATCTTGAACGCAAGCCGATGGGCCTTGATGCCACTGACACGCGTATACAGCAAATCGGCTATCTGCTCACGTGCATCGAAAACCTCCCTCGTCTGACGGGTTATTCCGGTGGGAACGCTGAAATTCCTGAAATCTAACTTTTTCATATATATCTGTTTTTTAGGATGAATGATTCAATATCTGGTAACGGAATCCGTCCGCTTTTGTAATAAGTACCGTTACGGAGTCCCCGGATGCCATCTCGTAGTTTTGCAAATCTTCATTGTGGTTATAGATACCTTTTAGTATGATATTCTTTGAACCGGGTCTGACCCTGAACGTGACAATGGCTGCAAAATCGGTAGGCAAGTAACTCATGCCGAACTTGTATGCCACAGAACTTTCCAACGGCAGCGTAACCTCTACCTTACTGTAGTTGGGTTCATTGTAATACATCAAAATGATATTGTGTTGTGAGAAATCCACCGTGTAGTTTCCACTTCCGAAGGTAAGCAGCTTGGCTTTCGTATTGATAAACGCCGGGGCAAGTAATGCCGCATTGCTGCTGATACCGTAGTTCTTCGTACCGCCGGTAACATCTATAAACAATCCATAGTTCGCTTGGTCGAAGCCGTAATTCCCGTATATATTGGGGGCTGAGTTCACGATACGACCGACAGCGGTAAAAGCTCCTCCTGCAGAAGACGGTATCACATCATCACCGAACATCACATATCCTTTGCTGCCGCCGACACGGAAAAAATCATCATAAATGGCAAGACCGCCACCGCTCCCGTGAGAGTCGGCCACAGAACCGATACGGCCGTTCCCTATCTCAAAGCCGCCGATTTTCCCTTTGCTGCTGTCTATCTCTCCGGTAAACTTACCGTTGGTCGTTTCAATGCTGCCGTCTTCCAGTATCTTGAAGTTGCCGTTGGCCGTTACCAGTCCCTCCAGCTGTATATGGTCGGCTGTCAGCTTGATTTTGCTCACGGTATTTCCGTACTCGTCCTCTTCCTCCACGCTCACCCCGATAAGGGCAATCTTTCCTGTATTGTCCTGCGCATACAGACCGGAACCTTCAGGCTTTATGACAAGCCCGGTCTCTTTCAGCGCATTACCGTCCTTGTCGAAGACCGCCGCTGAAATCTTTACCAGCCGGTCGCTCTGTTCGAACAGTGTACGGTACTTATAGGCCAGTGCGTCCGCCTTGTTGGTGCTGAACACCAGCAGCGAAATGTAAATCACGCCCGTAAACGACAGCTTGAAGTCGCCAGTGCCGTTCCAAAGTCCGTCCAACGTGAACATCTTCTCACCGCCAACGGGCAGGTCCTCTTCATGGCCGAACATGTTGAAGTTCTCAAACCCGGTCTTATCAGCGTTCACAAATTCTATTTTCAACCTTCCGGCCTTGATAACCCGGTAGCTGAACGACAGATACACCACGCCGGGCACCCGTTCGCCCTGGCTGTTCGTCTGCCGGTACTCCGGTACCAGCCGGAAGTCCTCCAGTTTCTGCATGATATAGCTGTTCCGGATATAGGCATAAGGCACCTTGCCGTCGGTCCGTATCTCGGCATGGCCGTCCGGCTTCGTACCGTAAGGACCGCCGTTCGCCCAGATCCAGCGTCCGCCCAGGGTGAACAGCGTAGCCTTGCTGCCCGTCTTCCATTTGTCCATGCCGTCGGCAAAACTGCTGTTGTCCAGATAACTCTGTTCTTCGCGTATTTCCTTGCGCAAGCTTTCCACGGCTGAATGGATTTTCCCCTCGGTTATCTCAAACCGCGTCAGGATGTCCTCGCCCGTCATCAACACGAACGTACCCTTCAGCCACACGTTGTCGGCATACAGGCCGTTTCCTTTCGGCTGTTTGTCTGCCGGGAAAGCGCTGCTCCTGATGCCGTCCAGCTTACCCAGCCGGCAACGAAGGCAGCCGTTGAAGTTCTTGGCCTTCACACCGTCCAGAATGTCGATACGGGGCTGTCCGTCCTCCGTGGCCGCAATGGATATAAGGTTCTGCCGGAGCGGGGTTTCGGTGTTGCCCATCAGCACGCACTCATCGCCTGCCTCCGGCTTCACCCCGCCAAACTCGCTTACCGGGACCAGTACACCGCCGGCTATCACCGAAGCCACCTCCACCCAGTATGCTTTTAGTTTCTTACCACCCGTAACCGCACAGCGCATCAGGTCATGGGCCACAAAGCCCGATTCCTGCTCAAACACGATGCGGTAGTTGTCGCCCTGCTTCACCACGTCCTTGATCTTGCCGTTGGCAGCGGACACCACCAGCTGGCCGCACACGCTGCGCACCTTCTCGATCAGCAGTTCCAGCGCCACCAGGCTTTGCCGGGCAGTCACTTTGTCCACCGTCAGGTTTGTCAGTCCGGTCAGCTGGTCAATCCACAGCTGCCAGCCCTCACCGGTCAGCCCGTCCACAAACTCCGTGCTGCGCAGCAGTTCGCGGATCACGGCAGTCAAGTATTCGGCATTGCCCTCACCATCCACGATGCCGCAGGGCTTGCCGCCAGCAGCCTCGCCAAAGCTCACACCCTTCAGGAAGCGGATGGACTCTTTGGCTGTGTCCGGCTGGTTCTTGCTCAGGAACTCTTTCTGGCTGCGCCGGGCGGAAAACAGGTTGTTGTCCGTGGGCAGCGTCTTGTCCCAGCTTCGTATGATGTCCGGAAGGGCAGCGCCTTCCGTCTTTGATTTCGTATAGCTTTTCAGCGCACCGATGCTGTCCGTCACCTTGTCGAACTTGCCCACCTGCAGCGCATCGCTTATCTCGATGTCCATCTGCCCGGGTTCGTTCACCTTGCGGCTGATCTTGGTGATACGGCTCTGACGGTAGCCTTTTTCCGGGAAATACTTCCGGCTCTCCAGCTTCACCCGTCTGCCCACAAACAGGTCTATGCCGTGCTCCTCGATGTATACCGGGTCTGTCGGGGCTTTGTAGGCGGCAATGTCCAGCCAGTGGTCCCGGTTGTACTCGTCCACCGCAACCGCAAACTCCTCTTCGGCCAGCCGGTAATACTCATCCGGCATCCGGATATTCCACAGGATATAGGTGTCGCCTGCTCGGGGCACCAGCTTGCCGCCCGGCAGCTGGGTGTCGTCATCGTAGGGCCAGATGGTGATCAGTTCGAATTCACGTGCCGCGCTGTCGTAGTTCACCTCAAAGTAGTGGTCATCGCTTTCTCCCAGTCCGGCAAGGTCGCCCGTCTGGAACGACACACGTTTGGTTTCTCCGGCCAGCTCGTACAGGTTAGGGTCAAAGTCCAGTTCCCCGTCCCGGAAATAATAGACGGTGAATTTGTTTCCTTCATCGTCTGCCACCTCCTCGCTGCGAACCGAGCTCACCGTACCGACCCGACGGGGGAAGATGCCGCTGAAAGCATCCTGCTCGTAATGGTCATAGATGCCATATTCCTCCACGCCCTGCTCGATGTACTTCCTGCCGCCGGGAAGCATCAGACGCGGGCTGCCGTATTTCTCCGCATCGATGTTGCGGGTCGAGCCTACCGGGAACAGGCGCGTATAGAATTTGGCCGTGTTGCTCGTATCTCTTTCCAGGGAGGTCAGCCCCTTGCCATAGCCAAGGGTGATTTCTTCCCCGTGTTCGCAGCGGCACACGTTCACAGTCTGCCCCTCAACCCACCATTCCACCTTGCCGCCTGCCTTTTCCGCGATGGCTTTCAGCGCTTCGTCGCAGTACATCCCCTCGTAGTCTATCGTGATCAGCTCCGTACCTTCCACCGTACCCGTCTTCCAGTCAGTAATGTGGCCCATGCCGTTATTGATAGCCTTCACCACCATCGCCACATGCTCGCGGGGCGTGGCCGTCAGGGTAAACAGGGGGTTGGTGTCCCCGTCCGTCGTCTCCAGCACCAGGAACCGCTTGATTAGGCTCTCGATACCGTACAGCTTCAGGTTATACTCCCATTCACCATCGCTCACCTGCTTCGGCGTGTAGCGTTCTGTCAGCCAGTACCGTTCGCCCAGATAGTCCGTGTAGTCGTTCACGTCCAGGGGCAGGAAGGCATAATAGCTGAACGACAGGGAAAGCACATTGTCTCCCTGCACTTCCTTGCTTTGCGTCGAGCTGTCGTTCACGGCCACATCCGCACGCTTGGTTCCGGCTTTATCATATATCGTTAGAAGCATATTCTAATAGCGTTTGAATGGTTATATAATCGGTTTCGGTTCCCGGAACTTTACCCGGAACTTTCCGGCATGCACACCTTCCGTCCACAGATAGGTCAGCGGGGTGAACTTCGTACAGTCGGCATACTTCACCCGCAGCTGCAGATCCAGCTGGGGGAAACGGATCTCCAGCCAGCCGTCCTTCCCTTGCTTCAGGAAATTCACAAAGGCAAAGTACTGCTTCATCCAGCCTGCCTGGGTCTTGTTGTAAAGCGCAAAATGCAGCGTCACGTCACGCGCTTCATTCCGTGGGGTCAGCACGGGGCTGTATTTTTCCCCGTGCTCTTCCCGTATGTCCACAGCCGTATCCTTCTTGGCCTTGCTCGGGGTCAGGATGGCCGTCAGGTTCTCCATGCCCCCGCGCCGGTCTTCCACCAGGAACACGCCGTATTCCGTCCAGATGTCCGTGCCGTTCACCAGCACCA
>OHTJ01000206.1_pt1 | contig 24451 bp, 24 predicted proteins | sample 1578921 | NCBI WGS metagenome assembly OHTJ01 (sample SAMEA3879582, study PRJEB24766) | human gut metagenome | biome: human-associated habitat; feature: feces | place: USA | collected 1985/1987
TTGCAAACATAGAATATAAACAACTCCTAATTAGGGGTATAAATCAGTTAAAATATGAACAAAGAACTTTTTGCAAAGGTAAAAGACAAGTGTAAAGACACGGGTCTTTCGGAGAAGTATCTGACAGCGATAACCGAGGCTATGGGTGGCAGCGTGGCAGATGATTCTACCGACAATGACGCAATCGAAAGCACCGCAAACCTCATTCTCTCTGTGGCAACAGCAAGCCAGAGCGAGGCTACAAGGTGGGCGAACAAGGCAAAGGGAACACCGAAACCAAAGACTACCAAAAAGGACGGTGAGGAGGGCAATGGTGATGATACAGACCCCAACAACACCGACCCTAACAAAGGCGGTAATGGTGGCGGTAACGGCAATCCAACAGAAAGCGAGGCTATCAAGAAACTGCAAGAACAGATTGATGCGCTCAAAGCGGAAAAGAACAAAGGCGAAAGAACCGCCACAATCAATGCCGCTTTTGAAAAGCACAACATCCCCGCATTTCTTCGTGAAAGGCTTGCTAAGTCCATTTCTGACGATGAAGATGTGGAGGAGGCAGTGTCGGCTCTCAAACAGGATTGTATAACCAATGGTCTTATGTCTGACAGTGCAGAGGGTGCAAAGGCAGCAAGCGAAAAGCAAGTTGATGAAGCCGCTGACGCATTGCTGGAGTCTATAACCGCAAAATAACAACAAAGATGAAACGCAAGACAGCTTCATTTACGGGTATGCGCCCTATCTTTACAGGTAGCCCGTCTATCGTACAGGGTGGCTTCAATCTTGATGTGGACGGTCAGAAGTTCCGTGTGGGCGATGTAATCCCTGCTGGAACTCTCGCCATTTTCAACGAAACCACAAGAAAGGTGCAAGTAATCAAGACTGCAAAAGTCGTGGAGATTGACACAGAGAACACAAAGAAAGTTACACTCTACGTTGATGAGTTTTTCGCTCCTTGTTTCGCTGTTGGTGACAGTGTGCTTAAAGATGGTGTTATCAGTGGCACATTTGCATCCGCTCCGACTATCACAGCCATTGACAACGGCAGATGTCTTAACAACACGGGCAACGTGTATGTAGTTACGCTTAGTGCCGCTATTAGCGGTCTGAAAGCTGGCGATGTGCTTGTTGAGGTCGTAAAGGACGGTTCAAGCAATGCCGCAGAGCGTGGCAAGGCTAACTCCGTATTATTCAAAGAATACGAGGTAGGCGAGTTTGAAACAGGTGTTGATGTGTCGGCAGACACAATGCAATACGCATTGTATGAAAGGCGAGTGCCTCCCATTCCGACCTCACAGAAAGACAGTACGGGAATGTTCCTGTCTGCCAATCCTCACGTTAAACTCACGCAGTCGTACTAATCGTTTATTCACTAAAAAGGTAAAATTACAATGAAATCCATTTTTACAACATTCACTGGCTTGCACAAGAACGGTGCGCCATTGGATTTATTGGCAACATGGAGAAAGACCTTTGACAAAGCCTCTGAAAAGGAAGTATCGCTTTTTCAGAAGATGTACTCCGATGGTTGGTTTACCTACAACACGCCTCAGATGTCATTGACAGCCGAGGCTATCGTGGGCAAGTACAACATTCGTTTCATGGCTACTTTGTTGGCTGACGAATCACCATCACCATTGCGCAGAACTGACGGCTTTGATGTATGGACTAAGGAAATTCCCCGTGTCGGTCACAAGTTCGTTATGTTTGCCCGTGACTATCGCAAGTTACAGGAAGTGTACGAGAACCCTCGCCTCAAGGAGGCTGACAAGGTAAAGCAGATTGAAAAGACCCTTACACACGACATTCAAGACGCATATCTTGGTTGCAAGGATGTAATGGACTTTATCTGCCTTATGGCTTTCTCCAATTGGGGTGTGGCACAGTTCAAGCCAGAAATCAACAATCCGGGCGGTCGCTCATACGAGGTTGATTACAGCATGGACGAGCAGAACAAGTTGGTGAGCGTGTGCAACTGGACTACTGCAAACACCAAGGCTGGCAAGCTCATTCCTATTCTGTGGCTTTCTGCCCTTTGTTCTGATTTGCGTGACCGTGGTATTGAGCCGGGCGAAATCCTCATGTCACAGGAGCTTTACACTTGGTTGCGCATGGATGCAACCACACGCTTGCTTGCTCATGGCACAGACAAACAGGCACAGGTCGTAACTTCATCTGAACTTTCCGCATTGCTCACTGAAAACGAGATACCGCCTATCACAGTTATCAAGCGTAAGATGGGCGTGGATAAGGACGGTAAGCGTAACACGATACAGCCGTGGAACTCTAACTTTATCGCAATCAAGCCTGCTGGTGTCATTGGTGAGATACAACCCGCCATTGAAGATAGTGAGCTAATCGAAGAGGACAACGTGGACTACATCAATGCTGGCAATGGTATTCGCATTTCCAAGTGGCGCACGGGTGCATCCACGGGACAGACCGCTGGCGAATACACAGAGGGCGCAGCTCGCCTGTTACCGCTCATTACAGAGATGGGGCAGATTATTTGCGCACAGGTGCGTGGCTTTGCAGAGAAAGAGGTTAAAGCCGATGAAAACGGTGTTGTACCTTACTACATCACAAAGTCCGAATACGACACGAACACAACCCTTGTTTCACTCTAACCCTTTCGTGTATGGAACTGAAAGTTATCAAGCCATTTCACGGCAAGGTAGAAAACAAGGTAATGAACAAAGGCGATTTGGTACACTCTACTGATGTGGAGCGTATCAATGCCCTTGTTGGCGGTGGCTTTTGTGTCATTGTTTCCCTGTCAGATACACCTAACGAGAATGACAACAACGCTAATGATGATAATGCACACAAAGATGATGCAAATTTTGTCAAAGGCTTTGTAGATTACAACGGTAAGGTTTATCCGCTTGACACGCTGAAAGAGGGTCTTGCACTTATCGGTGTAAGCCTTGCATCCAACGTGAAAGAACGTGGCGTTTCAAACGCTCTTGGCAAGCTGACAGAAGAACAGGCACAGAAACTTGCCGAATACCTTAACGAGAATGACAACAACGTAACAGAGTAACAGTATATGGAACTAACGAAAATCCAAGCACTGACCGCTGAAATAGAGCCGTATGTGCCAAGTAAGCTGTCTATGATGAAAGCCTTATCCGATGTTGGTATGAGCGACACAGAAACGCCCTACAACCCTACAACGGATAGAAGGATTGTCGCACAAGCAGCCGTAAAGGTATTGTCCCAAATGGTTGTTCTTAGTAGCGATAGCCTCGGAAAATCCTCACAAGGCTACAACGTGGATATGTTGCGCAAGCGTATCAAGGCTATTTGCAGTGAAAACGGTCTGGACTTGGAGAATTTCGATGAAGTGCCAACAATTACTGACGGCTCTAATCTGTGGTAAGCAATGAGAACTAACGGAACTTTTGAATACAAGCCTGTTGGCAGTGTACAGACCGACCCAAAGACAGGCTTTGCCATTCCGAATGATAAAGCACCTTTCTTGAAAGGGTGTGAATGTCAGATAGACAAGTCTATTCCAGCAAGGCAAGTAGTAGGCACGGACGGACAGATATATGCTTACACCTATGATGTGTTTATTCCAAAATACTTTGATGGTGTGTTGGCTATTGGTTGTACGGTGCGTGTTACAAGCGAAGATGGAGGTATAGATGAGTTTGTTGTTTCGGGTATTGATAACATGAACCGTAAATACATTGAGATATGGGGATAACTCCGATGTTTGGTGATGATGCGATAGGCGCACAAGTCCGATTGTTCCAAAAACGATTGGAAGAAGCCGCCATTTTCCTATTGAAATACTTAGGTGAAGAACTCACCAAGTATGCAAAGGATAAGCATAATTACACCGACAGAACAGGCAACCTAACCAACTCAATAGGCTACGCAGTGGTGCGCAATGGTGAAATCATTGACTTTGGTGGTGCAGTCCAACAGGGAGAGGGCGCAGACAATGCGCTGAAAGTGGCTATGAAAATGGCAGAAACGCTTTCAAACTCTTTCTCACTTATCATTGTCGCTGGAATGAACTATGCCGCTTATGTAGAGGCAAGAGGTTACAATGTCATTCTGCCCGCAGAACTCAAAGCAAAGACAGATTTTCCAAAGGCGATGCAAAAGCTCATGGATAAAGCGAAAAGAAAAGCAGATGAATTATTTGGCAATGTATTATGATAACGACAGAAGAAATAGCAATCAAGGTACGCCAAATGCTGATTGACGGCATGGAGGTGAATACCGACTATGCAGAAAATCCCGACTACCAACGAAAGGACTACTCCAAGGAGGGCATTGTCATAGTGCCAAGGTCTATTGATGGCGAGGGGTCTGTGCGTAATGGTAGTATCAATGTCAATATTCATGTGCCAGACATTCCGCAAGGCGTTGGGTGTGGAAAGGCTCTTTTTCATACCAACTTTGCAAGGCTCATAGAGTTGCGCAAGGCTGCTATGGAGATACTGCAAAACCATTATGAGCATGGTTGCGGTTACAATTGGAATATTGGTTTAATCAATCCACCAATGAAAGAGCCAAACCACAATGAGCATTTTGTGTCGTTCTCTTTGGATATTGTTGTTAGAGAAAAGAAGTCAAACAATTAAATTTAATAAGTTATGCCAATACTTTCGACTATGGGCTTGAAGAAAATCTATGTAGCCCCAGCAAGCGAAACAGCGGGAACAATGCCCGCCAATGGTAATGCTTGGCTTGATTTAGGTGATGTGTACCAAGACACTTGCACCTTGAAAGACGATGATGTGGAAACAACGGAACACAAGTCTGAAACATCAAACAAGGTCATTACCCTTATGGGTGATTATGTCACCACGGTTGAACTTACGCTTATGGACCCCGATATGGAGCTTATGGCTCGCTATTTCGGTGGTACAGTAACGGGAGTTAAGCCTAAGCGTAAATGGTTGCGTCCACGCAAGCCTGTTTACAAGGAGTGGGCAATATGGCTTCAGCCAGAGGAGGGCTTGTTTGTTGGCTGTCCTAACGCTTGCATCATTCCCTCTTTCGAGATTACCTATTCTTCAAAGGGTATCTGCCTTGTGCCGATGAAAATCAAGTTCCAAGACCAGCTAACGGTTGATGAAACTATAACAGACCCGACAAATGCGGGATAACCTCGTAATAACAACTTACCAATTCAAGCCTCCTTTCCCTAAATGGTTAGGGGGCTTGTTTACTTTACAACGATATGGAAGACAATCAAGAACAGAAAGAACTGACAAGAGAGCAGCGTTTGGACTTAGAGGAAAAGGCATTGCAAGCCCTGTTGCAGATGGGGTGCAAGTTCTCTGTGCCATTGAAGATTTACCCAGTAAAGCCGTCAAAATGGTACAATTTCCTTAAACGTACATTCCCAAAACGCACAAAGGTTTGGCACGACAAGCGTATTCCTAAAAGTTGGAATGTGTCGGTCGTGGAGATATCAGATGTTGAAACGGAACGCATGAAAGAAGTATATATGCGCCATTTCAACATAAAGCCTTTGTATCTCGGAACAATAGACCGTTTGCGCCAAATGTATATAGGCATTGAATATGATGAAAAGACCATACAGGAACAGCCGATACAGGAAAGCAAGAGACTATTCAAGTATATAAAGCAGATGGCAGAGATTGCAGCCGTTGCGGTTCTCAACAATCCCTCCGTTGCCGACAAAGACAGCAAGGCGGTAAAAGAGCTAACCAAGTTCTTTATTGAACATCTTACAGTGGAGCGTTTGCGCAAGCTCGCAGCCGTTATTAGTCAGATGATGAACCCAGCGGGTTTTACCAGCTCTATTCGATTGATACGGGAAGTAGGAACGACCAAACCGAAAACCGAACCCGAAGCACAGCGGATAGAGTAACAGGACTTAACAGTCCTTGGGGTAATCGTGGCGAACTCATGCGTAGTTATGGTTGGTCTTATGATTACTTGCTTTGGGGCATTTCGTGGCTCAATGTGCAACTGATGATTGCGGATGCACCACGCACAAAGGAATTGCCAACAGACGAAAACGGCAATGTCATTGATGAAAGTAAGATTGAACACCACGAATTGAAAACGAAAGAAGATATTAAGAACTATATCAAAGGAATGTTATAAATGGAGAATATAGGCGGTGGATTAGGCTTTAAGGCTACACTTGACATAGACGATTTCAACGTGTCGGCAGCGACAATGGAACGGCACATAAAGGACTTTTCCAACACGGCAGCACAAGAGGCAGCAGCCGTTGAGGATTCCTTTCAGCAGATGGCAGAAAAGGCGGGGCAATATATAACCTACTATCTTGTGGGACAGGGTATGAATAACCTTGTCAGTAGCATTGTGTCCGTTAGAGGTCAGTTCCAACAGTTAGAGATTGCCTTTGGTACGATGTTAGGCAGTGAGGAAAAAGCCACTGCCTTAATGCAGCAGATGGTTAATACGGCTGCAAAAACGCCTTTCGACCTCATGGGCGTAGCCGAGGGTGCAAAACAGCTCTTGGCTTATGGCGTTAGTGCCGAAAAGGTGAATGATACGCTTGTGCGCCTTGGTAACATTGCAAGTGGTCTTTCCATTCCGCTTAATGATATAGTCTATCTGTATGGTACTACTATGGTACAGGGTCGTTTGTACGCCCAAGATGTAAGACAGTTCACGGGTAGAGGTATTCCACTTGTGAAAGAGCTTGCCGAAAAGTACCACACAACAGCCGAGGGCATTAACGAAATGGTTTCGGCTGGAAAGATTGGATTCCCCGATGTTGAGGAAGTCCTTAACAAAATGACTAATGCGGGCGGTCAATTCTATCAGCTCATGGAGAAACAAAGTTCTTCGCTGACAGGACAGATTGCAAACTTGGAGGATGCTTGGGACAGTGCGCTTAATAGTTTCGGTGAGCAAACCGAGGGTGCGCTTTCGGCTGGCATACAGGGCGCAACATACGTTGTTGAACACATGGATGATGTTGTGCGCATACTCAAATCAGTAGCCATTGCTTACGGTTCTGTGAAAGCCGCTACCGTGCTTGCAAGTGTAGCCACCAAGGGTTACACTGGAATAACCGTGCTTGACAATGCCGCAAAGACAGCACAGATTGCCTTGATGAAAGCACAATCAGCATTGAGTGGTGAGGTTATCAATCAGAAAAAGGCAATGGCAGCAGCAGAGCAAGCCAATTACGCAGCACTTGAAACTACACTGACAGCCGAGGAAAAGGCAGCAGTGACCAAGCAAATGCGTATAGCAGCCATTCAAAGCCTACTGACAGCGCAACAGCAAGAATATCTCTCCAACCTCAATCTGACAGCCTCAAGTCAAGGTTACGAGGCAGCAGCCGTTGGTGTTATGACAGCAGAGCAACGCTTGGCTTTGTCAAAGCAAGACTTCACAGCCAAAAGCGCAGCATATAGAGCCGCCATAATGCAAGAGGCGCAAGCCAAAGCAGCCAACCAAGCACAAACGGTTGAGGCTATGCGTAGCGATGTAAGAGCAGCAGCACAGAGCGTAGAAGCAGCCAAAGCCAAGGCTATTGCAGCTACACAAGCAACAGAGGCGGCACGGTATGAGGTATATTGGGCGCAACAGTCGGGCAATGCAACAAGCATTGCAACCGCACAAAAGAAACTTGATGCAGCGGTGGATGTGCAAGCAGCCACACGCAAGGCAGCACTTGCCGCACAGACAGATTTCTACACAAAGAAGAAACAACTTGAAACAGCGGCAACACTCCAAGCTCGCACGGCTTCTATTGCTGACACAGGCGCAAAGACAGCACAGACCGTAGCGACAAACATTCTTTCAGTGGCAACCACAAAGTTGTCGGCTGGACTAAAAGCATTGTGGGCAACAATGACTGCAAATCCGCTTGGTGCAATACTTTCCATTGTTGGCTTGCTTATCAGTGCCTTTACGTTATTCGGTAAAAAGACCGAGGAAGAAAAGGATACGATGAATGAGTTTGAGGATAGCACCAAGAAAGTAACGGATAAGTTGGATTTGTACTTTGCCATTCTTTCACGCTCCAATAAAGATAGCAAGACACACAAGGAAATGATGGAGAAAATCAATGAAGTGTGCAAAGAGTATAATTCCACATTGCTTGAAGAAAATGACACGTTGGAACAGCAACGCAAAAAATATTTGGAAGTCAAAGACGCAATCCAAGCCACGACCGCAGAAAAGATAAAGGCAAAGCGTACAGAAGAAGAAATGAATAAGTTGAACGAGAACAGCGATAACAACTATGATTCATTTGATACACGCATGAATAATCTGCAATATGGTACTGGCAAAAAAAGAACGGTAACAAATACAGGTCATGGTGAAACTTATGAAGTCGAAATTACAGAAGCAGCCGAAAATATACAAAACATGGCTCCCGAAATTAGGGAAGCTGTGCGTAGTTTGGTGGAGGCTGGTGCAAAGGAATTGGCTACCCTGTCGGGCGATGATTTCACCAAGAAATACAACGAGATTGTAAACAATGTGGTTGCTGGCACTAAGGCTGGCACACACGCCACTGACAAAGAAATGGAAGCCTTTGCATCCCAACTGAAAATCTACCTTGAGAATGAGGTTAGGGATGTGCGCACGTTCAATTCTGCAATTGACTTGGTAAATCAGAACTTAGAGAATTTCCTTGCTCCAAAGGACACTACCAATGTGGATATTACCAAAATGAGCCTTGAAGAATTGCATGAACTCGCCAACAGCCTTAACGGAAAGGAAGTAACGATTGATTGCAAGACCTATGGCTTTGAGAACGCCCTTTCCCTGTTACAGGCTGTGAACAATGAGATAAGCAAGCAACAGAACGACTTGAATACAGAAAGTGGTATCGGTGCGGAAATACAGAACCTCAAAAAACTAAGGGGCGAGGCGCAACTTGGTAGCCAAGCATGGAAAGACTACAACAGCCAGATTACCAAGTTACAGACACGCTTAGACACTGCCACTGGTAAGAACCGCAATAGCGGTAGTTCACGCAAGGGTGCAAATGACACACAGCGCAATGCCGACAATTTGCGCCAAAAGCAACTTGAAGCCGACAAACGACTTGAAGAGGCGAGAATTGCAGTCATGGAAGAAGGATATGAAAAACGCAAGGCACAGCTTGACTTGCAACACAAGCAATCGCTCCAACAGATAGACAAAGAAGAAAAGGAACTTGCCGATGCACGAAAGAAAGCGGGCAAGGGTAGTCTTACTTCTGACGAAAAGGCGAATTTCCAAGAAAGGCGCAACCTTGAAAATACAAGTTACACTCAATCGCAAAACAAGTTGTTTGAGGGTGAGCTTGACTATAAGAAAAAGCAGTATCAGCTCTATTTCCGTTGGGTGCAGAATATGGGCAAAGAGGTAGCCGACAAACAATTTGAAAAGTTGCTTGCTGATGGTAATTCATACAAACAATATGTTGAAAACGAAATATCAAAACTTGAAGAAAAGCGCAAGAATGGCACTCTAACCGAGGGTGAGGGTAATTACCTTATATCGCTTAACACACAGAAAGGCGAGTTGAACGGTGAAACCACGGCTCTTGAAAAGTTCAAGCAACAAGTTAGTGATTCTATCGGTCAGTGTCAAACTCTTGCTGAAAAGATAGAAGCCGTTGCAAAAGCCAAAGAAAAATTGGAGAATGGCGAAAGCGGAATTGTCAGCACAGATGAACGGGCAGAGGCAAGTCTTAGCCTGTCGCAACAGGACGCAGAATTGCAAAAGGAACTGCAAAAGACCGTGCTTGATGATTACCGCACCTTTGAGGAACAAAGGCAGTCTATCACCACACAGTACGCTCTACTTCGCACCCAAGCCGAGAAAATGGGCGATGCGGAGCGTCTGGCACAAATCAACAAAGCGGAACAAGAGGCATTGTCAGCTCTCAATATGTCATTCTTACAACAGTCTGAAAGTTGGAAAAACCTCTTTACAGACATTGACACGCTTACTGTCGCTCAAATACAAAAGCTGATAAGTGACATACAGAAACAACTCAATGCTGGCAACCTCAAACTAAGCCCTGTTGATTACAAGGCTGTCATTGATAGCTTGAACCAAGCCAAGAACCGTATTCAAGAACTTAATCCGTTCAAGGCACTTGGTACATTCTTCAATGACTACACAGCGGCTAAGAAGAAACTAAGGAAAGCCGAGGCAGACCTTGCAAGCGGCAAGGGAACACAAAAAAGTGTTGATGAAGCCAAGAAAGATGTCAAGTCGGCAGCACAAGGCATTACCAACTCCATTCAGAAAGTAACGAGCATAAGCACGGATTGCGCCTCGTCCTTGCAATCAATGTTCGATGCGTTGGGCATGGATGGTGTGGCAGACGGCTTGGGGACTGCAATAGACCTCATGGGGCAGTTGGGCAATGCCGCTGCTTCTGTCGGCAAGTTTATGAGCGGTGACATATTGGGTGGTATAACAGGCATGGTTTCCTCTATTACTTCTGTGGTTGGCATATTTGCTAAGTTGCACGATAAAAAGTACGAAAAGCGAATACAGAACCTACAAAAGCAGATAGACAACTTGCAAACAGCCTACTCACGTTTGGAGCGAGCTTTCAACAATACCTATTGGGTATTCAATGATGAGCAACGCCAAGGCTACGAAAAGAATATACAGGCTATCAAAGACCAAATCGCAGCGTTGGAGAAACAACGTGAGGTAGCAAAGAAAGCGTGGGACTTCGCACAGTATGCCAAGCTGACTACACAGATAAAGCAGCTCAATGCGCAACTTAACAAAGCAAAAGAGGGCGGTGATATGCTTTCTTTGTGGCAATCGCAAAAGGAATCATTGCGAGAGCAACAGGAACTTATGCGCCAACAGATACAGGCAGAAAAGAGCAAGAAGAAAACCGACAACAACAAAATCAAAGAATGGGAAAATCAGATTGAGGAAATAAATCAGCAAATCGAGGATTTAGACCAACAGATGATGGAAACATTCGCTGGCACTGATGTAAAGAGTGCCATTGATGAGTTTGCGGATGCAATAGTGGATGCGTATTGCTCTGGTGAGGATGCGGCAAAGGCTTTGGGAGAAACGACAAAGAAAGTGCTTAAAAACGCTGTCGTAGAAGCTCTCAAGCGAAATTTCCTTGCTAAAGGTATCAATGATGCGGTTGAGTATCTTGGAAAAGCTATGGAAGACGGTGTGCTGTCTGACGAAGAAAAGAAAGAGTTTGAACGCCAAGCAAACGCAGCGGGTGAAAAGTTCAAAGCTGGATTGGAAGCTGTGGGAGATTGGATTAAAGATGTTGATGAAACAGCGAGCGACCCACTTACGGGAGCCGTTACCTCAATGAGTGAAGAAACGGGCGGTGTGATTGCTGGTAGGCTCAACGCTTTCATCATTAACCAAGGTGAACAGACAAGCATAATGCGTGAACAGTTGTTGCAACAGTCGGAGATAGCGAGAAACACGGCTTTGTCGGCTGAACGACTGCAAAACATTGAAAGTACGCTTAAACGCATAGAAACAAAGGACAATTCATTACTATCACAAGGCATTTCGTAAATATGGAACTGGTAGAACAACTTAGAAAGGATGGCACAGAGAAAGGTCTGTGCTGCCTTTGGCAGATGAAATTGAGGGGTAATTTAGACACGGAGGCATTGGTAAAGCTCTACATCAAGGGCATTGACTTTTGCATTTGTGAGGATTACCCCACGCTTGACTTTCTTAGGACGCATTTTAAGGGCAACAGCGAGCCTTACGGTGTCTATATTGATGAAGATATGCCCACACTCGCAAACAAGCCCGATTTGGTGCTTAATGGTGCTTGTAGGGGCATGTTGGAGTATGGCGAGTATAGCGTTTCACGCCTGTATGTGCGCCACACAAGCGAGATAGCCGTAAACGTGTCTGACCATGCCATTTTGACAATAGATTTGTTCGACAACTCCAAGTTACACCTGTCGGTGGTCGGTGATGATGCAAGCGTTATCCTCAATGTGTATGGCAGCAACGCCACAATTGATTTTGTGGACGGTGAAAAGCCTAATTGTGTAATCGTGAACTATAACAATAAAACTACATACTGATATGGTAGATAAGAACTTGATACTTTACTTGCCATTTGACGACCCCGATGGCAATAAGGCTTACGACTATTCGGCAAGCCGTGCTGATGCGACACTTTCAGACGGGGCAACATTCACCAAGAACGCCAAGACAGGCAAGGCACTTGCTTTGAATGGCGGCGAGTGTCTGACCGCAAAAGCCATTCCTTTTAGCGGAAACTTCACGGTGTCTGCCTATGTAATGACAACACAAAGCCGTATCGGTTGGGTGGTAAATTTACTTGGTGTAGATAACTATCGTGAAAAGTGGATTGATGTTGCGCCTAACCAATGGTACTTTATCGCCTTTGTGCGTGACAGCGACATATTCAGAGTGTACATAGATTCGGAGTGTGTCTATACAGCCTCGCTTGGTGGCACACCACAGGGTTTGAGCCTTTGCACTGACGAGCTGCTTACAACGACTGCAATCATTGACGAGCTGAAAGTGTACGATGTGGCAAAAACCGAAAAAGACCTGTTGGAGATACAGGCAGACAACGATGTGGAATACTACATTGACGGTGTGAATTTCAAGGACTATGGCGTGTATGTGTCTGGTTCTACTGGCTTGGTCGGTCGGCTTGCGCAGAAAGACGCATTGCAAGTGGATTGGGACAACTACCACGGCATTGTGCGTGACAGGAACAGAAAACGCTATAAGGAGCGTACCATTACACTTGATTGTTTCCTTGAGGCGAGCGGTCGCAGCGCATTTGTTGAATGGACTAACCGCTTTATGTCATTGTTCGATGGGGACGGAACACACCGTTTGACCGTGGAGTATGACGGAAAGGCAAAGCCATTGGTCTATGAGGTCGGCTTATACGATGAAACCGACATGACAAAGACATGGGGGCAATACAACAATGACCTTATGGTCGGCACGTTCAAAATGAAACTCATAGAAGATGAACCCGTAAAACGTGTGTTGCGCCACATATCGGCAAGCGACAACTCCAAGGCAACAATAAAGGTTACATCCACAAAGTTGCTCAACATCTATTGGGGGGACGGAACGCATACATTCAATGTGAGTGGCAACGAAACAACAGTAGAACACACCTATTCACTTGCTGGCGAGTATGACATCATTGTTGCTGGCGTGATTGAAGATATTGAAAGTTTTGAAACAAACGATATTGTAGTATGGGAATTACTCAAATAACAAAGCGCAATGGCGAAACAATACAGCTCAACACAAACGAGCCGTTTTGTTTCGTCAAAGAGGCTACTCTTACAAGTTCCTTAATGGGAGATGATTACATTTCGCTCAAAATAGTTTCCGCCAATTGGTTGTCATTCGCCAAAGGAGATAAGATAACCGTTGGTGGCAAGGAATATAGTATCAGAGCCACAACGACCCGTGAGGTCGTTTCAGAGGGTTATTACAACTATGAGCCTGTCTTCTATGGTGTCATGTACGACCTTATGAAGACAATATACCGAAATTGCGACAAGTACGGCAAAAGCGACAAAAGCACTTTCGACTTGACATATACAATCAAGGAATTTGTACAAGTCCTAATCTACAACTTGGAGAGGGATTACCCTGGTGTATGGAAATTTGATGAGGACAACTGCCCAGAAACGGAAGCTAAGACAATTCAGTTTTCGGGGGTGAACTGTTTACAGGCATTGCAAACCCTTTGTAATAGCGAGCAGTTTAACTTGGAGTTTCAGATAACCCAAGACAAGGGTGTGCGCACTATCCATATAGGCAAGTTCGGCAAGCGTATCAATCCTCCAAGCGGTGCTGATTTCTTTGAATGGGGCAAGGGTAACGGATTGTACAACCTCAAAGAACAGAAGATAGACGATAAAGCCATTATAACCCGTCTGTGGGCAGAGGGTGGTACAACCAACATTCGGAGCAATTACAGGGAGTATTCGGAGCGACTGCAATTGCCGTACCCACAGCGAAAGAACCAGTACGAGCATACCCTTTCAGACGGAACGGTTGTAAAGGTGGGTTCTGAAACAATCGGCATTGCTGACGATGCAAAACGCTACATTGAGGATGCAGAACTTCGTGATAAGATAGGCAGTGAGGAAGATGTAAAGACCTACGATAACATCTACCCCACACGCACGGGAACCGTTACGGCTGTTGTGGCTGATGATATTTGCGCTTTCATTGATGATACAATGGACTTCGACCTTAACAAGAAAGACGATAAAGGCACGGTGTACCTTGTGGACGGAACGAGCGCAAAGATAACTTTCACTTCTGGGCGGTTGGCTGGGCAACAGTTTGAACTTGAGGCGAAAGGTGGCTACAACCACGAAACAAAGAAATTCCGCATCATTCCATTCACGGATAATAGAGGTTTGACCATACCCTCCGCTGAAACACAGGACGCTTACAAAATTGAGGTCGGCAACACCTACAAGATAACTGACATATATTTGCCCGAAAGCTACGAGCAAAAGGCAGAAGAGGCTTTGTGGTATGCTGCAATGGAAGATTTCAAGACAGCGACACAGGCAAAGGCTCAATACACGCTGACTTTGGATAGGCTCTACTTTCTCCAAGAACTAAGCCGTGATACCGACACAAGCGTGTTTGAGGTGGGCGATTATGTGCCTGTAAAGGACACACGTTTTGGCATTGAGAAACAAATGCGCATACAGAAAGTAACACGCAACCTTTTGTTGGAACAGGACTACCAAATCACATTGGCAGACACAACAGCCGTGTCTATACAGACGCAAACCGTGCTTACTGTCATTGAGCATGAAAACATCATAAACAACAACCGCCTCCGTGATTTGAACAAAGCAAGGCGAGGATGGAGAACCACAGAGGATTTGCGTAACATGGTTTATGACACGGACGGATATTTTGACACGGACAACATCAAGCCAAACTCCATTGATACTAATATGCTGACCGTTGGAGCAAAGAGCCAACAGCTTGTTTTGTCTGGGTGTGTGCTGCAAGCCAACTTTGGGGGCAATCCGAATATGTTTGTCGCTACGGCTGGCATACTCTCGCACCTCACCATTGACAACGACAAGATTAGGAACTGGCAAATGAATGAAGCCTCGTTCAAATTGCAAAGCACAGGCGGTTACTATATGTTTGCCAAGTGTTCAAAGAGCGGTGAAAACGGTGTGTGGTATCTTACCCAAGAGCAATTGAAGTTTGAGCCTACGAGCGACCCAAACAATTACTATTTCCAAGTAGGTATTATATCAAGACTGTATGCTGATGATAATTTCAGAGATTTTCAGACCACATACGGTTTCACTCGCATCAATGGCAATACCATTACAACGGGACGCATCATAACAAGTGATGGTGAGTGTTACTTGGATTTGGACGGAAACAAGTTCCGCATTGGTGACAGCACAAGTTCTATTGATTGGAATGTGTCAGCAAAGAGCCGTCTAACCCTCAAGAACGTGTCCGTTGCAAGTGGCAGTGGTGATGTTGTTCCGTTGGGCGTGTACCGTGGCGTATGGAATAAGGATTACATCTACTACTATGGTGATGAGGTTTCTTATACGGATAATAGCGGTGCAACGTGTACCTATCGTTACAACCACGCAACGCCCTCCAAAGGAATAGTACCAACAAATTCTGTTTATTGGGGTGTAGTAGCGCAAGGCGCAAACGGCAAGAATGGAGTGAACGGCTCTACATTCTATTTCATCTATACGGCAGCAAGCAGCACACCAAGCACACCTACATTTACAGACCCAACATCATTGATAGGGCAGAGCGTGTGGAGCTTAAATCCGCCAACCCCAACGAGCGGTAAGTTTGTATATATGTCGCAAGCAATGCTCAATGCAAGCACGAATACTTTTGGAACGTGGAGTACACCCATTCGTATTACGGGCTTGAATGGAGAAAACGGTGCAGATGGAACGGATATAGAGTTTATTTATTTGCGCAACACAGGCGATACACCAAGTAAACCCGCCTCAGAAAATAAGGACGATTATGTACCGAGTGGTTGGACGGACAGCCCAAGCGGAATAACTGCAACTTATCAGTATGAATGGGTTTGCGTTAGAACTAAGCCAAGCGGTTCTGGCACATGGTCAGCTTATAGTACGCCTGTCATTTGGGCAAAGTGGGGTGACAAAGGTACGGATGGTGATGGAATGGAATATATATTCCAACGTACAGAAGTTGAAACGGCTCCAAGTACTCCATTGATATTCTCGCCAAATGCGGGATTTGTGCCGAGCGGTTGGACTGATGAACCAAGTGGAGTGTCGGCTGACTATCCGTTTGAGTGGGTTTCTATGCGCAAGAAAACAAATGGTGTATGGGGTGGCTTTTCAGAGCCTACCTTATGGAATAATTATGTGGTATGGAATCCGAACTTGCTTGAACAAACAGAATTTGAAAGCATGGATAGGCTGGATAGGTGGGATGTCGTTTCTCGCTATAATGGTGGCAGTGGTATTGACACAAGCATTGCCCACATCAATACAAGTGGTGTGGACGGACATAATTGTTTCTATGACAGGAACGACAAGCGATATTCTGAATCCGTTTACAAGGAAGTGTTGCAACAGACTTTGCAGTCCTCTACCGTCAAGAAGTTGCAACCCTCCACATGGTACACCCTTTCGTTTTGGGCAAAGTGTGGAACAAACACAATGACTATAAATGAAACAAGCAGTGCATACGGATTTGCAAGGCGCACATTGTATCTGAAAAAGGGTAGCAAGTACAGGCTTACATTCAGTGGAAGAATTGACGCACAAGCCAAATCGGACGGAAAGGAGTTGAGGGTGTTCGTTTGGCAAACAGGATGGGCATGGAGTAAGTCTGTTGCTGTCAGCAATACATACGATTCGGTAGGAATACTTGATTTTGATGATGTCCCCTCGGATGGGGAATACCATCTTACGGCTTATATGTATGACAGTACAGACCCACGGACAGGCACAGTAACCCTTAATTGGATTAGATTGCTTGAAGTGGACGGTGCAATATTCCATACATACATATTCCCAAGTGCCATTGATACAACCAAGGTGTTTGTGGATGGCGTACAAAAGAACAATGTCATTGGTGCGGATTGTGCCGTTGGCTATAAGGCAAGTGCATCATGGGTAAAGCACACGGTTACATTCAAGACCAAATCAAGTTTCGCTGATACCGAATGTGTGTTGTTCCGCTTGCTGCCAATCATAATTGAGGGCAACTCGCAATATCTTTACATCTGTATGCCAAAGTTGGAACTTGGCAAGGTGGTAACCGCCTATGATGCAAATTCAAGCGACAATCGCCCAGACTACCAAGAATACCGCTTTGCCAAGAATGGCTCACGCAATAGTGCGCCCGCTTTGGTTAAGACGGATGCAGAGCCGAGCGGTTGGACAACTACACAGCCGACTGTTGGAACACTTGAATATCTTTGGATGGTCGTTGCCAAGAAAAGCGCAACTGGTGCGTTGCTCACCAATTGGAGTGAACCTGTGCGTATAACTCCTTATGACGGTAAGGATGGTGAGAATGGTAAAAGTCCAGCTATGGTGTATCGTGGCGTGTATGATAGTAGCAAGACATATTACGGCAATCAGTATCGTGTTGATGCAGTCAAATACAACGGCATTTACTACGTTGCCCGTATTGATACAGGTGAGTTCCACAATATTGCTCCAACGAACACATCAAAGTGGAATAACTTTGGAGCGCAGTTTGAAAGTATTGCAACGGGATTATTGTTAGCAGAGAACGCAAATATTGCTGGCTTTATATTCAGAAACAATAGACTTGAAAGCTCTCTGTCTGATGCAAATGGGCAACCAAATATTATTTTGGATGGCGTAAGTGGAAATAGCCGTTTTTCTGGAATATTAAAGGCGAGTCTTTATTATGGTAGTATGAAAAAAATAACAGATGCGACAAATAGAGAATACCAGATTGACCCACAAAAAGAGGCTTTCAACGGTTTCTTCATTGACGAACCGACAAATATACGCTTTGTGACACTACCAAAAGCAAAAGACTATGACGGTTTGGAAATAAAAATATATACGAAACAGTCACATTGGACACCCGACAGGTGGACTGTTGTGCAGTCACAATCAACGGATGATTTCTATGTCAAGTTAGGGAACATATATAATGTATATGATGCTAACGATAAGAAATATGTCGCAGCTCTTGAGAATTATATGACACCATACACGAATATAAAAGGTACTGGGTGTGCTATGATACCTAATGTGATGCACACGTTCAAAAGCATGAATGGGGCATGGTTCTCAATACAAGGTTTATATACAGGAGAATGAATTATGAGTTGGATTACAGAAAGCAACAGACAAAAGCACTTTCTTTATGCCATTCCTTGTGCCTTTCTACTCACGGTCTTATTCGTGGGTGGATGGCTTGTGGCATGGAGTTTAAGGACAGAGCTTATGGTGGTAAATGGGATTGGTTGGACTTGTTAGCCACCATATTAGGCGGTGTTTTGGGGCAAATGCTCCAAATATTGCTGATTTATGCCTTAAAGTGTGTTTCTTAGACACATTTTTACTACCTTTGCAGTGTAGATTTACCAAGTAAATATGGAAGATGTAAGAATTATAGCCAAGGGTCGTATTTCCGACCTTTCCAAGGGCTTCTCTTTGGGCGGTGTGCCGTTCTCCGTGTATGTCCGTAGCAAGGAAAACACGATGTTGAGCGACACACTGCTTGACTGCCGCCTTATTGGTGACAGAGAGAAGGGAGCCTTTCCTGTGCCAATTGGCGATTGGACACCCGCAATGATAGCGTACATTTCCCCAAACGCTATTGACTTGCAGAAGTATGAGGTATATTGGGGAGCGAGTGAACAACCTAACAAAATCGTATAAGAGTATGGGACTGATTTTAGGCAGTGGCTCTACAAAGCCACAATATCCTTATGATATGTGGTACGGTGTGCAAGGTGACTTGACAAGCAAGGATTACAAGCTCACAAGAGTTGGCAACCTTGACTTGCACCGCACATTACCCATACAGAAGAAGTTGAGGCGTTTCGTTGAGAACACGGACGGCTCTGTAAAATACTACTTGCACCAAAACGACAGCCGCAAAAAGGATTCTGGCGCAAAGGCTACCATTGACAGCACGGATGGAAACGTGATGTTGGAGAAACCCAAATACTATTTGCGTGTTGAGTTTGAGGGTACAAAGTGGGTGTATGGCATTTCCGAATATCCTTTACCCGGTTTTGTGGAAATGACACGCAAGACTTGCTCGCCTTGGTGCGCTACCATTGACCGTGACAATAACATTGCCGTGTCTGGCTGTTGGTTGCAATGGGATGGTGATGAACTTTTGCGTGATGATGAGGGCATATTGAAGTTGGCTGACAATGCCGCACGTTTCCGTGGTGGCAACGGCTCTAATTCGGCTTGGGATGGCACATACCATTCTATGCTTGGTATGCCAAGAACATCTATCAGCAAGGCTGGAGCAAGACCTTTGTGCAAGAATGGCACTCACCTTGGCGTGTATCGTGTATATACAGAAATAGCATGGTTACAGCGCATAGAGTATGCCTCTTTGCATTGCCAAGACACATACAACGAAACGCTGACCGCTGACGGGTTCAGACAGGGCGGTTTGGGCAGTGGTCCCGCTGTTGATAGTAGTCAGTGGGATACATGGGGTGGTTACAATCCATTCGTGCCTTGTGGAGTTACTGCAACGCTCGGAAACAATACAGGACGCATACCTTATGTAATCAAAGGTTGGACGGGTGGCGACAAGACCGTGTATGTAACATCTTACCGTGGACTTGAAGCACCCTTTGAGTATCTTTGGCTGTTGGCTGATGATGTGCTGATACGGCATATCCCCGATACAGAGGGTGGTCGTAGTATCGCTTACCTGTGCCAAGACCCTACAAAATTCACCTCACATTCAGACAACGCAACAACCGTTCCAGATGGATATGAAGAAATGTGTGATTTGCCCCGTGATAGTGGTTATATCCTACACTTCGCCATTTCAACGAATGGTATCTGTTTCCCCGATGCAATAGGTGGTAGCAGCAATCAAGGTGCTTGTGATTACTACTGGCATCCGGGCAGAACAGCAAGTGGATGGTGGGGTTGCCTCCTGTCTGCTAGTGCGTCTTATGGTGCGTCTGCGGGTTTCGGTTGTCTGTATGCGGGTAATCGTTCCTCGTACTCGTATGCGTACGGTGGCTTCCGCTTGTGCCGTTTTTGACAGACTGCAAAAACGGTTCACGGCGCAACGAAAATCGGGGCAAAGTGAGTGAGAGAATAAACAGGAAATATTAAAACAAAATATTTTAAGTGTCGGTAGTTTGGGGTTGCCTCCTGTCTGCTAATGCGAATAATGGTGCGAATGCGGGTTTCGGTTATCTGAATGCGAATAATCGTTCCTCGAACTCGAATGCGAACAGTGGCTTCCGCTTTTACCGTTTGGTTTCAATTGAGAAATAAGATACTGAAGCTGCCGACACTTTACCTCTTGGTAGAAAAATAGTGATTAACACGGTGCGAGTAAGAAAATTGAAAGCTCTGTATTAGACTAACGGCACATATAGTAGATGAACGCAAATACATATTTGTATCAATACTCCGACTTTGAGGATTGCGGTCTTTACATTGGCGATACAGGCAAGCTGGCTTGTTCTCCAAGTAAGAAGTTGAAGAACGTATATCACTTGCTCTACACAAACGAAAACTTGTGTCTGGCTCAATACAACGCACAGCACGGCAAAGGTGAACGCAGCGAGATTAACGATTTCAATGAGCATATTTGCGAAAGGCTTGATGAATTGTATGAAATGTTGGCGTATGAAACGTATGTACCCGGCAAGTATAAGGAAAGAAAGATACATGACCCCAAGGAACGTGTCTTGATGATTGCCCCATTCTTTCCCGACCGCATCATTCACCATTGCGTGATAAACGTGTTGGGCGAGCATTGGACGCATCTATTCATTGAAAACACTTACGCTTGCATCAAAGGGCGTGGTGTACACAAGTGTATGCTTGATGTGCGCAGTGCGCTTATGCGTGATAAGAAAGGAACACGCTATTGTCTGAAAACGGACATCCGCAAGTTCTATGATAACATTGACCATGCCGCATTGAAGATTGTGATAAGGTACACGATAGCGGATATTCAGATGTTGCGCCTGTTAGATAAGATAATTGACAGTAACGGTAAAGACAAGGGGTTGCCGATAGGGAACTACACAAGCCAATACTTAGCCAACTTGTATCTGGCTTTCTTTGACCATTGGGTTAAGGAAGTTCTGGCACCTTACATCCTACGCAGATTTGGAGTGAAACTGTATTATTTCCGCTATATGGATGATATGGTTTTCCTGTGCGAGAGCAAGGAAGCACTGCACTATGTGCTTGACATGACAGGCTTGTATCTCGCTGCCGAGCTGAAAGTGGAGTATAAGGCAAATTGGCAGATATTCCCCGTTGATGATAGAGGCATTGATTATGTCGGCTTTTTGCAGAACCATTACAACGTATTGCTTAGAAAAAGCATATTGTTGAAGTTCTACCGCAAGGCATCCATTATCGCTAAGAAATGTCCTATTAAAGATGAGAGTGATATAAAGCACCTCTTTTCGTCTGAATATCTTTAATAAAATTACAAACTATGGACACAAGCATTTTATCAATGGGTCTTTTGTCAGAACAGCGTCCGCAAATGATAGACCCTTACAACAACGGACAGGGAACATTTCTCTACAATCACAACATAAAAGAAGTGGATGTAGTAGCAGACGAAATGGGCGGTACGCACATAGTCAAGGAGGGGGAAACTCCGACAGGCAAGATGTGGCAGTACGACAGCCTCCGTGTGGAATATCCCAAGACAGCCGATAACATTTTCAGCACGTTAATCACTGCAAAGTACCCGGCTAAGACCGAAAGCAAGTTGGTGAACGAGTATCAGAGTGCTACGCTTGGCTTGATGGATGAATCCGCAAAGAAACCTTATGAGGATTTCTTGAAAGACCGTCTGGCAATCCGCACGATGATAGACAGCGATTGTGAAACCCTTAACATTCCTATGGACTTATGAACGAGATAGAAGATTTCATTGAAGACCCCAACGAGAACAGCGACCTTTTCGATTGTGAGTTTACATCTGTGGATGCGGTTGTCAATCAGATAATGGTGTTCACTGGTTGGCAGAACAGAGCAACCGAAAATGGCGACCGTACACTTGTCGCTTATGGGGAGGGTTACAATCGGTCTGCTTTCTTCACGGACAGCAAGAAACTGAAAGAGGTGTTTTGCAATCCCAAGCGACATTATCCGTTCCGTGCAATCATTAAGGTTGTGAGTTATGGCAATATGTACGGTTTTCGTGTGTTCTCGCCTAAAAGTGAGATAACCAAGGAAGATAGGGAAAACTTTGAGTTTTACAAACGTACCAAGAACAGGAGAAGCCGATGAACACGACAGATGTAACAACCGTTGCGCATGGTATAAGCGATTTCGGTATGATGGCGGTTACGGCTGCTTTCTTCTTGCTGTTGTCGGCTGCAATGATGGTGGCAATATTCAAGTGGTTTAAGGCTATCATAAATCAAATGATGCAAGACAATAAGGAGAGCCTCCAAGAGCTTGCCAAGACCACAAACGCACAGAACGATATGTTACAGGACATTTCCGAGGGGTTGCGTACAGAAACACAGTTAAGAATACGCAACCTCACAGGTTTTGCCTTTGACCTATCCATTGAGCAAGTTTGTAGGCTTATCAAGCGTGTGCGTGAGGAAAACCACATCATAGACCACGAAGCGACAGCTATAAAGATACGCAAATCACTTCAAGTTATCCATAACGACCGCAACAGCCGTTTTGACCCATTCACATACAGAGGTAAGCCAATATCCGAGTATTGCAACACTGATTGGGTTGAAGATGTGGCAAAGGTGGTAGAGGGCGAGATTTACAATGAGGATGGCGCAAACAATGCCCGTGCCTACACTAACGTGAAGCTCGCATACGACAACATCAAAACCGACTTCTACCAACGGCTGAACGCATAAATACAAGTTTTGCGTAAAATTATATGCAGAACTATACAACATTTTAAGCAGATTATATATTATGGTTAAAATTTTAATTGACAATGGGCATGGAGTGAACACCACGGGCAAGCAATCGCCCGATGGTCGTTTGCATGAATACGCTTATGCAAGGGAGATTGCAAAGCGTGTAGAAAAATGCCTCAAGTGTAAAGGCTACGATGTTGAGCGCATAGTGCCAGAAGAATTTGACATTTCGCTTTCCATTCGATGCAAGAGAGTGAACGATATATGCCGCAAGGTTGGCTCAAAGAATGTGCTTGTGGTGAGTATTCACAACAATGCCGTTGGCAGTGATGGCAAGTGGTATAGTGCAAGAGGCTTTACCGCTCATGTCGGACTTAATGCCTCTGCCAACAGCAAACGACTTGCTGCCTGTCTGTGGAACAAGGCTATTGAACTTGGCTTGAAAGGCAACCGTGCTGTGCCAAACGAAAAGTACATCACACAAAACCTTGCCATTTGCCGTGATACGCTCTGTCCCGCAGTTCTGACTGAAAACCTGTTCCAAGACAATAAGGAAGATGTGGACTTCTTGCTTTCAGAAGAGGGCAAGACTGCAATAACCACACTCCACGTTGAGGGTATCATTGACTACATTAACAATGTGGCGAAATGAGAAAGTGGGTAACTATCGCTATGGTTGTGTTGGTCTGTCTGTGTTCGGCTCTGTATCTCCGAAATAGAGCCTTACAGACGGACAACGACAGGCTGACCGCCAACCAAACGGCATTGATGCAGAAAGCCACCTATTATAAAACAGAGGCTGGCAAGTCGGCTGCGAGTGTTCAAAAGTTGGAACTTACCAACTCCGAACTGAAAGCCAACTACAAGCAAGTGTGCCAGACAGCAGAAGAATTGGGGGTAAAGGTTAAGCGGTTGCAATCCGCAATGACCACTGCAACCGAAACAGAGGTAAAGGTGATTACACAAGTCCGTGACAGCATTGTGTATCGTGATGGTGCTGTTGATACCCTCAAGGCTTTCAGTTGGCATGATGCGTGGGTAAATATACTTGGTGAACTCAAAGGGCGTGATGTGTCGCTCAATATGGTATCACAGGACACCCTCATTCAGATAGTCCACCGTGTGCCTAAGAAATTCTTGTTTTTCCGTTGGGGTACAAAAGCCATACGACAGGAAATAACAAGCACCAATCCGCACACCAAAATCACCTATACAGAATACATAGAATTGAAGTAGGTTCTTTTCATAGGTTAAGATTGTTTTTATTAAGTTGGGAAGTGTCGGCTGAGAAGTCGGCACTTTTTCTTGCTCGTTTCCCAAAAAATTGTATTACCTTTGTGGGCGAAATGAACGTAGTAATGAATGATGAAATACAGAAAT
>OHTJ01000223.1_pt1 | contig 23950 bp, 25 predicted proteins | sample 1578921 | NCBI WGS metagenome assembly OHTJ01 (sample SAMEA3879582, study PRJEB24766) | human gut metagenome | biome: human-associated habitat; feature: feces | place: USA | collected 1985/1987
AGAGCGAACATAACAAAGAGAACAATATAGAGTACAAGACTTTTACGCAGAGATAAATTTTGTACGGGTCGCATTATTTTAACCATTTATATCCGCACCCCCAAACAGTTTCAATGTAAGGTCTATCGCCTAAAGATAAAAATTTTGCCCTAATACGTCTGATATGTTCTGTAACAACTGTATTATCACCAATGCCGTCTAATCCCCAAACTTTTTCATAAATAGTTTCCCGGTCAAAAACAATTCCTTTGTTTTGCGAAAGGAAAGATATTATATCAAATTCTTTTTTGGTAAAAGCCATATCCTTATTATGATAAAACACAATACGTGAGGAATAATCTATAACCATATCTTCATCAAATTGCACCTTTGAAGATGTATTGTGTCTTTTTTCTCTGCGAAGATGTGCTGCAATGCGAGCTTCTAATTCATCAACAGAAAATGGTTTTATTACATAGTCGTCTGCGCCAATAGAAAATCCTTTTATTTTATCACTATCTTCAATGCGTGCTGTTAAAAAAATTATAGGGCATGAAACATAATCCCGTATTCTTTCACAAACAGTAAATCCATCAAGTCTCTTCTTTAATTCCAGATTTTCCTTCATCAGTCTGGATACTTCCGCCTTAAGGTCTGTGACTTCTTTTAATGCAGCATTTCCTGCTGTTGCAGTATATACCGTATATCCAAGTTTGCTGAAATAGCAATACAGCATTGATACAATTTCTTTTTCATCGTCTACAATTAAAATACTCTGCGCCATAAATATACCTCCCTTGTAAATATCTGATTTAAGATTATCAAACAAAAATCTATTTCTAATCAATTTCTTTAATTTTCGATGTCATTAGATATTATATATGGCAGTATGAGTGATAGCAACCTTACTCTGCACGTTTTATGCTCTATTACTATCAATACTATGATATGTGTACTCATATCTTGAAAGAAAGGTGAACGGTAAAATGTAACTGGGTGAAATGATTATGAAGCAGAGTAAAGAGAAATTTGATTTTAAGGCTTTCGGACAAGCCATTAAAGCAGCAAGAAAAGCAAAGGGAATATCACGCAATCAGTTAGCCGACACGCTGAATATTGCGCCCCGATATATCGCGTCCATTGAGAACAGCGGGCAGCACCCAAGTTTACAGATTTTGTATGAGCTTGTAACCCTGCTTGACGTATCAGTAGACCAGTTCTTTTTCCCGGAACGGGAACAGGAGAAGTCCACACGCCGCCGTCAGCTCGATACCATGCTTGACACTATGAGCGAAACGGACTTAAAAATCATGTCTGCTACTGCAAAAGGCATAGAGGAAGCCAACAACGACAGGACGGGGGAATAAAGTTCCCTCGTTTTTGTCTGCATAAAGTGATTGAAGCGTCGCAGGATTGCGGCGTTTTTCTTTTGCACTTTTTTTGGCATACTGGAAGTTTCGTTGTAGTGGTAAGTGAGGAAAAAACTTTCTTAGCAAGCATAGGAAAAGAGTACCCTTTTCCGTATTTTCGCCCTCCCGTCCTGCGGTGTGTCGGTTGAAAATTGCTTGTTGGGAAGTGTCCCAAACCCTCGGAATGGAAAGGAGCGATTGCATGAACGGACGCAAAAGAAAAATACAAATCAAATTCTATGTAACAGAGGAAGAAAGGACATTGATTGAACAGAAAATGAAGCTCGTCCCCACCCGGAACATGGCGGCGTATCTTCGCAAGATTGCCATTGACGGGTATATCATTCAGACAGACCATAGCGACATAAAAGCCATGACAGCAGAGATACAGAAAATCGGGGTCAACATCAATCAGATTGCAAAGCGTGTCAATGCGACAGGCAGCGTCTACCAAGAGGACATAGAGGAAATAAAGGGGGTGCTTGCGGAGATATGGCGGTTACAAAGATTAAGCCTATTAAAAGCACGTTGAGCAAAGCCCTTGACTATATCCAAAACCCGGATAAAACAGACGGGAAAATGCTTGTGTCCTCCTTTGGGTGCAGCTATGAAACGGCAGACATTGAGTTCGGATTTACGCTTGCACAAGCCATAGAGAAAGGGAACAATCTCGCCCACCATTTGATACAGTCCTTTGAGCCGGGAGAAGTAGACTATGAGAAAGCCCACGCTATCGGAAAGCAGCTTGCCGACGCGGTAACAAAGGGACAGCATGAATACGTCTTAACTACCCACATAGACAAAGGGCATATCCATAACCATATCATTTTTTGTGCGGTCAATTTTGTTGACTACCATAAATACAATTCCAATAAGCGCAGCTACTACGGCATACGGAACATGAGCGATAAGCTGTGTCGGGAAAACGGGCTGTCTGTTGTCGTTCCGGGCAAAGGCAGCAAGGGAAAAAGCTATGCAGAATATCAAGCGGAAAAGGTCGGTACAAGTTGGAAAGGCAAGCTGAAAATTGCCGTTGATACACTTATCCCCCAAGTGGCAAGTTTTGAAGAATTGTTGCAGCGGTTACAGGCAGAAGGCTTCACAATCAAACGGGGAAAATATGTGTCCTGTTTGGTTCCGGGACAGGAACGGTTTACCCGTTTGAAAACCCTCGGCGCAGATTATACAGAGGAAGCAATCCGGGAACGGATAGAGGGCAAGCGTACCCGCACCGCCAAAGCTCCCAAGACAGAACGCGGCGTGTCCCTGCTCATTGATATTGAAAACAGTATCAAGGCGGCGCAGAGCCGGGGTTATGAACAATGGGCGAAAATCCACAATCTGAAACAGGCAGCTAAGACCATGAATTTTATTACGGAACACAAGATTGAACAATACACCGACTTGACCGCAAAAATCGCAGAGATACAGACAGAGAGCGAACAGGCGGCAGACGCATTAAAGAGCGCGGAAAAACGGCTTGCAGATATGGCGGTGCTTATCAAGAATGTTTCCACGTTCCAAAAGACAAAACCCGCCTATGACGCATACCGCAAAGCAAGAAATAAGGACAGTTACCGGGCAGCCCATGAGCGCGAAATCATCTTGCATGAAGCAGCGGCAAAGGCATTAAAGGCGGCGGGCGTTTCCAAGCTCCCGAACCTCACCGCGCTGCAATCGGAATATGAAAAGCTCCAGGAACAGAAAGAAGCCCTTTACGCCGACTATGGCAGACTGAAAAAACAGGTCAAAGAGTACGACGTTATCAAACAGAACATAGACAGCATTTTACGGCAGCCAAGAGAACCGGAACGGGAAAAAGGAAAAGAACGTGGGGAGTAGCTTTGTTCATACTTGTATGATATAATAGTTCCTATCAAAAACAGTAGTTACATACCAAAGTGATACATTTTCAGCAAAGGAAGTGTCAGAGAATGGAACAGGAAATGCCGGACTATGAAACGATACGCGCCGCCGTTGTGAGCGAAAAATGGGCGTTGGAAAAAGTGCTTGCTTGTTACGGTGACGAAATCAACCGCCTTGCAATGGTAAAAAAGCGTCAGCCGGACGGAAGCGTAAAAGAGGAAATCGACGACGATTTACGGCAAACGCTCATACTGAAACTGTTAGAAGCTATCCCACAATTCCCAATAGAAAAGGAGTGATACCATGACACGCGGGGAAATTTGGAAAGACTTTTTTAAGAGAACCGTTTTGCCCGCCGTTATCGCATTGTTTTTATTCTTCATGTTTAAGAACGTCTTTACAGAGGACGGGCAGACCAATTACTTTTATGTGTGGCTGTGCTGCGGTATTCCCTTTGGTATTCGCCGTATGTTCGTATGGCTTGTACCGCATGGGTATGACATAGCCGGAACGGTGGGTATCATTGCCCTCAACTTCATTTTGGGCGGCATTATCGGTGGGGTCATTTTGATATGGCGGCTCGTCGTGGCTGCATGGTATATCCCCCTTACGATATACCGTTTACTTACCACAGATAAGGGCGCAACCCCTCAAATCAACATGGAAAAATAGCAAAGGAAAAACCGGGACGCAGACAGTCAGTAAAGACTATCCGCGCCCCGGTTTTCTTATGGGTGCAGTTCTGAAATGTTACGCAGTAGAACGCCGTTTTTAAGGGAAAAGGTATAAAGCCCTTGCCCTATGAGGAAACGGTTGTCAGAAGCCTGTAAAACAAGGCTTTTTTCGCCCTTACCGCGTAACAAGAGCGCGCCGTTTTCTCATGCGCTCGGCTGCCTGTCTGCGGGTAATCCGCTTCCGACAGTCCGGGCAGTATTTGACGCTGTTAGAGGTGGACGCAAAGAACGCGCCGCACACGGTACATTTCTTTCTGTCCTCGGTCTGATAGAGTTCCGCATAGAGCAGCTTATCAAGAGGAAGTACGGCAATCCGAAACCACTTACAGAGCAGGGAATAGGAAATGAGCTGCGGGCATACGCAAGTGTCCCCGTCGTCCAGTAAAATACAGTTGCCATTCTCGCAGTTGCAGCACTCCTTTTTCACAAGGGTGTTTACCTTGCGGCTTTGTCGCGGCGACAGCCGCTTAATCCCGGTCATACTTCATCAGCAGGATAAACGGAAAGTTCTTTGTACTCGGCGTCGGTCAGCGCGTTCACTTTGGAAAGGGTGCGCTTTGCAAGCTCCCGTAATCCCGCGTCCATGTAAGGCAGCGCAGCGGTCATGTTCTCTATAAGCTGCGCCTTGCTTCCCTCATGGTAAATGCTCAAAAGGTTTGTTTCCTCAACAGTAAATCTATTCATGCTCATACCTCCAAATCGTGATTTTTTCTTTTTGCCGCTGCCTTTTTCGGGGCGGTTGTTTTCTTGTCTGCGGTAAGCTGCGCCCGGACAGAGGGGCGCGCTTTTCGGATATTCCGGCTTCTGTCCTCGCTTTTGTCTAAAAATGCAAAAGTGCCATGCCTGCCCTCAATCTTAGAAAAAGAAAGTGTTTTGTATGGCAGCATAGCAAACAGACGGTCGGTGTCCTTTGTAGAAGCTAACTGCATAAAGTAAGGCGAAAGCTCCACCATGAAATGTGTTTTGTTGGGGCTGTTAGGGCTGTCCTGCCGCTTCATTTCCGCTACAATGCGCTGTGCTTCGGCTTCAATCCGGCTGTCATGCAACGCGGTAATATGCGCCTTGAAATCCCCCGGCTTTAAGCGGTCATAGCTGTGCTTTTCCTCCCGCATGAGAAAATGCAATGCTTCCGGGTCATTAGGCTGCGCTTCAAAGCGTTCAAACTTCCCAAGCTGCGGGTCGGGGTTGCCGTCAAAATACATTCCGGCGGGCTGCACCCGTTCCCCATGCTCATAGAGCAGCGTGTAATTATCGGCGGGCAGAGATTTTTCGACTACTTCCCGGAAGTGCTGCGGATAGTCAAGCTCATAGAGATTGCCTTTGATTATCCCATTTTCTTTCCCGGTCAGCTCCACCGCATAGGCAAGGATTTTATCGCGGGTCTGCTCCCCATAAAACCGCCATGTGTTATGCTGCCTTGTGTCCTTTAGGAAAACGTCGCGTTCCCGGAAGCAGCACGTCCCCGACGGGCGGGAAAACCATAGCAGCCGTTTTTCTTCAGCAGCGGGTCTTGACGCTGCTTCTCGCAAAATCCGTTTGTCTATCTCAAAATCACTCTGATAGAAAGCGGTATTCTGTTTCATAATCGCTTCAAGGGAAGCGATAACGTCCACATTCTCAAACTTACTTAATTTACCCAATCGGTCAGCTCCTTTCTAAGTCCTGCGACTTGCTTTTTTGTGGTTTCTTCTGTGCCTTTTCCTTATCTGCTTTGAGTTGCGCCCGGATAGAGGGCTTCTTTTCCGGCTTTGCTGTCTTTCCCTGTTCCTTGTCGGCTTTGATAGCGTCGGCAAGGTCAACAAGGGAGATAACCTCGCCCGCCTTTGCTTTCTGCTCCAGAGCGTCCACGGTCGGCGTCTGCGGCGTGTTGTTGATGATACCGTCAAAGTTATTGTCGTTCTGCTCGATAGTGTCCTCGATATGTTTTAACGGGTTAGCTTTTTCCGGCTGTTCGGCGGCAACGGCAAACGCCCGCGTACTGTTTCCCATAATCAGATATTTCCCGTCGTCGGATTGATGATGAAGTCCATACCCGGCTTCTTTCATCTGTTCAACGCTCATATCCGATACATAAAAACTGCCGCGCGGCGTTCTAATCTGTTTCCCGGTCAAATGCTCGTCGGGGATAAGCTGCGACTGCTTCTCCTGCAAAAATTCCGGCACATTCCGAAAACTGCCGCTGTCTACATAGTGGGCGGTATTTTCGCCGTTCTGATGAAGCACCACAATATCGGAAACGGAAAGGCTGTGTCCCTTAAAATCTTTCGGGTGGTCGATATTGAACTTTTCCCAAATGCTGTTAAGGGTAACGTCTGCCGTAAGGGGCGCGGTATAGATAAGCTCATAATTCGCCCGGTCTACGGTGTGTCCCGTCGCCTGCAGGCGGTCGTAAGGCTCAAAGTACAAGTCCCTTGTGGCGTCGCCGCGGGCTAACTGATAAATCCCGTAGCTGTCCTCCTTGCCGTAGAGTAAAAGGGCTTCCTTTGTCGGCACACTTTCCCGTAGCTGCTGCTTCATGGCGTTGTATTCATGCAGGGCTTCCCAAGTTTCCTTTTCTACACCGAACAAGCCGCCTTTTTCTGCGTGTTCCTGTAAATCGGTCAGACTGGTAACGGCTCCCTCGGTGCCGTCCTCATAGATACGGAAAACCTCGATACCGTCCTGTGTAAACAAACGCTCGGCGGCTTCCTGTTTCAGCGGAAACATACCGTCCCAAGAATAGCCGTAGTCCTGCATTTCCTTTACGCTGATAGTGGCGTCGGGTACGGGGATTTCCGGCTTCTCCTGCGGCGGCGCGTCCTGCGTCACTTCCTGTACCTCGGAAGTCTGCGCCTGTTCCTGCGTCTTTTGCAGCTCTGCGATATGTTCATCAATGCTGTTGATGATTTCCGCTGCGGTGCTGCGGATTGTTTCAAGAGAGCTTTTCAGTTCAGCAAGCTCCCGTCCGGCACTCCACCCGGCAACATACCCAAAGGAATAATCAGAGGTATCAAGCCCGTAATGCTGGCACACGGTATAGGCGATACTTTCTGCCTGTACCTCACGGGTGCGGCGGTCGGGTCTGTTCTCCAAGTCCTCTAAAGGGGCGTTTAGGTCAATGTCGTGCAGCTTCGCATGGGCGATTTCATGGATAAGTGTCTTTAAGGTTTGCAGCTCGCTCATGCCCTCATCAAGGGCAATACGCTTGTCCTCCAAGTGGTAGTAACCATGTGCGCCGCCCTCGATTTTTTCAAAGCCGACAGGAACAGGAGAAGTCTTTTCAAGGGCAGCGAAAACCTCCTTGTAATGCTCCACGTCCCCGGTCAGCATATTTACGGCAATATCGGGGATTTCCCTGCCCTCGGTCTGCGATACGTCAAAGACCGATACCACCTTAAAGGCGGGGATTGTGATTTCCTTTTCCTCGGTTACGGGCTTTCCGTCTTTGCCGATAATGGCTTTCTGTGTCTGCGGGTCGATTTTCTCCATTTCTTTTTTAATCTTGAACGGCGACGGGGCAAGGATTTTGATACCCTTTTGTCCTTTCATCACGTTTCGTCCAAAGTTATTTTTCCATGCGGAAAATCCGGCGATAAGGGAAGCGTCGGGCTTTTGCATGGCGATCAGCAGCGTATTGTTAAAGCTGTAATTATGAAACTTTGACATGACGCGCAGATATTCCTTGTAACGCTCGCTGTCGAACAGTTCCGTAATGCCTTGCTCCAAGCGGTCGGTTATCTCTTTGAGCTTTTCGGCGGGCTTCTCGGAAGTTAAGACAATGGGGATAACCGGGGGCTGCTTTGTGGCGGCGGTCGGTATGGCTGCGGAAGCGTCAAGGTCTGCCTGTTCCTTTTCCTGTACTGGCGGCTGCGGCGTTACCCGGTATTCCTCCGGCACGTCGCGCCCGTCGTACCACTGTGTAAAGGTGTTGCGGTTATTGTAGATATAGCCCTGCTCGGTAAATCTGCCCCTGTCATTGATAGCAGCGTCCCGCCCGTATTCCTCATACATGAAATATTTTTTTGCTTCTTCGGGCAGCTCCAACTCGTCCAGTTCTTCAATCAGATAATGCCCGTAATCTTCCTCACTCTGTACGGACGGATAAAGCCAGTAACAATCAAGGTTTTGTGCAAGGTTGATAATGTCCTGCAAGTCCCTTGTATGGTCGCCGTATTCCATAGCTGCAACAAATTTTTCCCGGTCGTCGTCAAACTGCATTTTCAAAAGTTCGCTCAAATAGTTCAGTTCGTCAAGGCTTTCAAGCTCGGTCAATTTTCCTGCCAGTCCTGCAATATAGGACTGGTATTCTGTGATATGCAACTCCCCGTAGTTTTTGCCGTCTATCCCGATACGGTCAAAGACTTCTTTCAAATGCTCGGCAGTCGTGGGGAATGATACCCATTCGCCCGCAGGTCTGCCCTCGGTGTACTTTCCAAGATTAGAAAGATACCCGCTTAAAATCGTTTCTTCCATGCGCTCGCTCCTTTCTTTCTCAATCATGCGGTACATAAGCTCGTAGTCCTCAATGCTCATGCTTCCGTCAAATACATAAGGGTCAAAATCTTCCCCGTCCCGGTAGGGCTTTTCGGAAAAGGGAAGCCCCGCTGCATGGGCGGCGGCTCTTGCTTCCTCGATAACCTCCGGGGGAAGCCTGTCGTCATGCGCCCCGATAAAACCGTCAAGGTCGTTCATGCTGTTTTCATAGTGATAGCGCACTCCGGCGGTCAACTCGTCAAGGCTCATATTCTCGCCTAAATGCCCGCAGTAGTAGCCGTTTAGAATAACGGCGGTGGGGTCAGCCGCTTTGATTTCTTCTAACCGGCTCCTGTCAAACGGTTCTAAAGTACCGTCCACTTCAAGATGAAACAGCTCGGCGTTCCATGAACGTCCCTCTTTCCAAAATGCTACCCATGCAATACCGTCCCTAAGTTCCTCTTGATAGTCCTTTACGCTGTCGCGCAAACTTGCCATGTGTAAAACCTCCTTTCGCGTATGGCAGCGCGGACGCTGCGTTTGTGGTTACATAGTCCCACTACGGTGCGCCCGCATTTCTGCCAAAGATTTTTGAGGATTTTTAGAGGGTTTGGGAAACTTCCCAACAAGCAAAATCCCCGCCAAGCTCTACATGAGTGGCAGGGATTTTACGGAAGTGGGTACCCGCTTCCTATGCTTGCTATTCAAGTTCTTTGTTCTTTGAAATGGTTACTTTGTAATTCACATATTTACCGCCCGTGTCGGCTAAAAGTACCGTTCCGTCGTAGGTTTTGCCCGTTTTCGGAGAGTACAGTTTTTTAACTGTTGCCTTGCCGGATTTAAGAAGTGCTGCGGCAATCTTCGGGGTAAAGGCGGTTTTTCGTTCCTCAAAGAAGCGGTCATTTTTCCACATGGTAAAGCCGCACTCTTTGTTGGAACAGTAGTAGTTTTTCTTTCCCTCATAGACCAGGGACTTGCAGCGGGGACACTTCCCAAGCTCTGTTTTTTCTGTCTTGAAAAGCTCTTGTTTCTCACCCAACACGGAAGCATAGGTTTTTACAAGCTCCTGCGTCATTGCTTCGATACCCTGCATGAAAGCGGCAGGGTCAGCGTTACCCTTTGCAATCTGCGTCAGATTGTTTTCCCATGCAGCCGTAAGCTGCGGAGAAGTTAAGCTGTCCGGCAGGACGCACACAAGGTTTGTGCCGTCTTTGGTAGGAAGTAGCTGCTTGCCCTTGCGCTCGATAAAGCCGCCTTTTACTAACTTTTCAATGACAGCGGCGCGGGTAGCGGGCGTCCCAAGCCCCCGGCGTTCTGCGTCCGGGTCGGTGTCCTCATTCCCAGCGCGTTCCATAGCAGAAAGTAAGGACGCTTCATTGTGGGGCTTCGGCGGCGTCGTTTCATGCTCCGTAACCTTTGCAGCAGGGTTTTCAAAGGTCTGTCCCTCGGTAAAGTCCGGCACATCTAAAACAAGTTCGTTTTCGTCGTCGCTGTCCGGCTTCTTTTTGAGGGTCACCCGGTAAAGCCGTTCCATGTCTTTCCACCCGGCAGCGATTACCGCCTTTCCCTTTGCCGTAAATTCATGGTCGGCGCAGGAGAAAACCGCCGTTACCGCTTCAAAACTGTACGGCTCGGCGGTCGCCATAAGCAGACGCGCCCCGGCAAGGGTAAGGATATTGCGCTCGCTTTCCGGCAGCGCGGTAAGGTCAGCCTTTGCAAGCTCCATAGTGGGAATGATTGCGTGGTGGTCTGATACCTTTTTGCTGTTCAGAACGCGGGAAACTTCCGGCGTAAAGGAAATGCCCGCCATAAAGGGCAGCTTCCCGCATAGCAGCGCGATAATGCCCGTCGCTGTTTCTCCCATGTCATCGGTCAGAAATGCGCTGTCCGTTCTCGGATAGGTCAAGAGCTTCTTTTCATAGAGGGTCTGTGCAAGGTCAAGGGTCTGCTTTGCCGTGTACCCGTAAATACGGTTTGTTTCCCGCTGTAAACTGGTAAGGTCAAAGAGCTTCGGCGGGGCAATGGTTTTCTTTTCTTTCACAAGGGAAGTACAGACAGCCGCCGACGCTTCGCAGGCTGCTTTCAGTTTGCCCGCTTCATCAGCGGCGCAGATCTTCGCGCTTGCCGCTTCTGCGCCGGGGAGCATAAGGCGCACATGATAGTAGGTTTCTTTCTTGAAGTTTGTAATGGCAGCGTCCCGGTCTACAAGCATTTTTAAGGTCGGGGTCTGCACACGTCCCACGTTCAAGGTCTTTCCATACAGGCAGGAGAAAAGGCGGGTCGCATTGATACCGATAAGCCAGTCAGCCTTTGCCCTGCATAGTGCGGAATGATAGAGGGTGTCATACCCGCGCCCGTCCTTCAGATGTTCAAAGCCGCTTCGAATTGCGTCCGTTTCCATAGAGGAAATCCAAAGACGGGTAAAGGGTTTCTTGCAGCCCGCCATTTCATAGACAAATCGGAAAATCAATTCTCCCTCGCGCCCCGCGTCGCAGGCGTTCACGACTTCCGAAACGTCGGCGCGGTGCATGAGGTCTTTCAAGATTTTGAATTGTTTTCCCTTGTCGGCGGCTACGGTGTACTGCCATTCCTGCGGCAGAATGGGTAAGCTGTCATAGCTCCATTTTCTGTACTGCTCCCCATAGGCGGCAGCTTCGGAAAGCTGTACCAAATGCCCGATACACCAAGAAATGATGTACTTGTCATTTTCGATATATCCGTCTTTCTTACCCGTAACGCCAAGGGCGGCGGCAACCGCCGCCCCGACGCTGGGTTTCTCACAAATCACAAGTTTCATTCTTCCTCGTCCTCCTGTTCGGTGTCTGCGATGTCAGTTTCTTCCTCCGGCTCGTCCTCGTCGTATTCGTCAAAATCGAACTCGTCAAGGTCGGTGCTGCCTTTTACGTTCTGCTTCGGTTTCATAAACTTAACGTAGTAGAGGGCTGCGCCGCCGCCAAGAAGTCCCACAACAAGGAAGATGAGAAGCCCGCCCATGCTGTTTTTGGGTTTCTCCGGCTCTGCGGGAGCTTCCGGCTCGGTGTCCTTGCCTGTGCAGTTATTGATAGTTACAGAGCAGACAGGACAGGCGGTGTTGACTTCGCCCGCCTTGCATTTCTCGGTACAGTTGCAGACAGCCGGGGGCTGTTCGGTCTGTTCCTCCCCGATAATCGCCATAAGGTCGCTTTCGTCTACTTGATTTAGGAAGTGGACGGAATTTTCCCCCTCGGCTGCCCGGTCAACGATAATGTAAAAATAGTTGCCGCCTTTGCTTTTCACGACGATAAACTGTTTATCCTCGGCAGCGTCCCCGTCGATGTCGTCCACAAGGGTCATGTTGCCCTCCGGGGTAAGGGGCTGCGGTTCGGTTTCCACGATCACGCCGCTGTCGTCGGTTTCTTCCGTCGTAGGTGTCTGTGCAAAGGCGGTAACAGAAAAGCCGCCCATGAGCATAAGGGCGGCGCAAAGTGCGGTAAGGCTTCTAAGAATTTTATTCTTCATCTGCATTGTCCTCCTGTTCCTCATAGTCTGCGGGCATAGGGGCAATGCCCGGAATACCGCCGCCCGCAAGCATAGCGGTAAGCTCCTGCGGGGTAAGGCGCATAGAGCGCACAAGCTGAACGATTTGCAGATTTTCCGCTTCGGTTTTCTGTGCTTCCAGTCCGCGCAGCTTGTTCTGATACTCCGTGATTTTCTCACGGGTCTTTTGGATTTCCTTTTCAATTCTTTCAATTTTACTCATAGCCATAATGATTTTTCTCCTTTCGATTTTCAAATGTGTTGTTGTATGTCAGTTCCAGTTCATCAGCCCGTACCCTTTGATACAGGCATAGTCAAGGGGATAGCTCTTAATCTTGCAGGCGTCGCCGGAATTGCCCTCCACGGTGTAGACGCGGTTTCCGTCCCTGCCGATAACAAGCCCTACATGGTCTGCGCTGCCGTCTAAGTCCCAGTCAAAAAAGATAGCGTCACCGGGAGCAATGTTTTCATAGCCCCGCGCTCCCCATTGTCCGTGAGAGGTAAACCACGGAATACCCTGCGACTGGCAGGCGGCAAAACGCGGCTCGGAAAATCCCATTTGCCCGTAGCACCAGGACACGAAACAGGCGCACCATTCCACGCGGGAGTTGAAGCCGTACCAGCTCCAATACGGATAGCCGCCCACATTTCCGACTTGCTGCTTTGCAAGGTCAACGATAGCGGTATTGCCGGGGCGCGTTCCGTTCACAAAATCCACGCCGCTTAAATCCTCGGACGCGGAAGTATCGGAAGAACCGCCGCCAAAGATAAGGGGCTTGTTTCCGCTTGTCTGTAAGTACACCCGGTACATTTCAAGCTGTTCCGGGGTCAGATTGTTTTCTGCAATCGTGGATAACGGGGTGTTCGTCAGCTTGACGTTTAAGATGTAATACTCATAAGGCACTTGTACCGTGTAGGTGTCCGTATGCTCGTTGCCGTCCTCGTCTGTCCATGTGTCGGTGCGTTCTTCCTCCCGGTAGCGTATTTCCACTTCCTCGGTCAAGGTCAGCTTATATTGCTGATTGAAAATCCGCTGTAATTCGCTTTGTACCTCGGCGCGGGTGTAGCTCTGATATTTTGCGGTCAGATAGGACGCTAATTCGTGTGGGTTATGTCCGATATTTGCAAGGTCATAGCGGTACTCGTCATAGCCCGGATTGTCGCGCTCGATATTGTCAATCCTGCTTTGCAGCTCGTTTTCCAATCCGGCGTAGCTGTTTTCCACTTCCACAAGGTCGCTGTCCTCGGAGGTATAGGACGTTCCAAGCACGCCGTTTAAGGTGCCGGAAAACATTGCCCCACAAGAGGACAGCCCGGACATAACCATGATAAAGAGCAGCAGCACACCGACAGCGATTGCCACACCCGCCGGGTGCCTTGCCACAAATGCTGCGGTCTGCTTCGTTTTCTCGGCGGCTTTGGCTGCCGCCTTGCGGGTGCGTTCTGCCGCGCCCTTGATGCCCTTTGCGGTATTGCGGGCTTCCTTTGCATACTGCCGCTTGATTTTCTGCTTCTGCCAAAACCGGGAAATGGGGTTACTGGTTAGCTGCGAATTCTCATGCAGGGTCTTGTGATACTGAAAATCCACATTCGCCCGAAAAGCCGCTTTTTCTGCCTTTGCCGCTTCCCGGTAGGGTTTCAGTTTATGGCTGCGGTAGCCCTGCTTGATTTTCCGCGCCCCGTACTTCAATCCCCGTTCTGCGGTTTCCTCGCTCTTGTGTGCGCCCTCCACGCCGGAATTATCCTTTTCGACAGAATGGATTTTGTTATGTACCAAAATCCCGGCTTCCTGTGTGGGGCGGGATAGTGGGTTGTGCTTCTCCTTAAATCCGGGTGGCTTGTCCTTTTCCTCAAAGTGCAGGCGGGTCTTGCCTTTCCCGGTGGTTTCGTCAAAGGTGCGCTCTTTTACCAGTTTCTTTTCTTTGGGGATAGCCGCCTTTGCCTTATCCAAGCGGTCGGCGGCTTTATCGGATTTCTTGATATACTTTTCAAGCTCCGGGGCAGCGCGTTCCTCGTCGGTAAATTGCAGCCGGGAAGATTTCGTCCCGGCGGTAGCTTCTGCCTGTGCCTTTCGTACCGCTTTTTTAGACGCTTTGCGGGTATGGGCGGCTTCGATATGCTCCATGACGCGCTCCGTTTTGCCTGCGTCCGCTTTGGGGGCAGCTCCCGGCACATGGGGCAAGGGAGAAGTCGGGGAAGCTGCACCTTGTAGCTGCGCTGCGTCCTGTGCTGCCTGTTGCTCCGGGGATTTCTGAAAATCCGCGTCCTGCGTCCGCTTGCTGATACGTTCCGTGTCTCCCGTGGTCTGATTTTCTGCGATAGCCCCGTCGCGGGTCATTTTCTGCGTGATTTTATCACGGGGCTTTAATGGGTCTTTCAAGTGTTACCACCTCCAATCCGCGCCCCTGCAAGGGCGCAATACTCGGCGTTCAGTTCAATGCCGATATAGCGGCGGTCAAGGCTTTTCGCTGCAAGCCCGGTGGTGCCGCTTCCAAAAAACGGGTCAAGGACAACGCCGCCTGCCGGACAGCCCGCCAGTATGCACGTTTCCGCGAGCTTCGGGGGATAGGCGGCAAAATGCCCGCCCTTATACGGTACGGTATTGATAAGCCAAACGTCCCGCTTGTTCCTTGTGGTCGGTATAAGAGCGTCGTCATAATAGCCGCCGCTGCGGGGCTGATTGATACCCTGCACCTTGCCCTGTCCCGGTACTTCCTCGGCGTATTTGTGTCCTGCGCCGCGTCCCTGTCGGTACCGCGCAGCCGTTCCCGGCGCGATCGGCTCCGCAATGGCGGCAGCGTCATAGTAGTATTTCTTTGATTTCGTCAGTAAAAAGATATGCTCATAGCAGCGGCTCGGTCGGTCGCGGCAGCTCTCCGGCATGGGGTTTTCTTTCAGCCAGATAATATCGCTGCGTAAATACCACCCGTCAGAGCGCAGGGCAAAGGCTAAAAGCCACGGAATACCGATTAAATCCTTTTGCTTGCAGCCCGCTTTCATGCCGCTGCCGCAGTATGTGTCCGCGATATTCAGCCAAAATGTCCCGTCGTCTTTGAGTACCCGGCGCAGCTCCCGGAATACTTCTACAAGCCGCCCGATATACTGCTCCGGCGTGTCCTCCCGTCCAATCTGCGCGTCAAGCCCGTAGTCCCTTAGTCCATAGTAAGGCGGGCTTGTGACGCAGCAATTCACGCTTTCACTCGGAAGCTCCCGCAGGGCATAGAGGGCGTCACGGTTGATGATTACGTCCATTTTCATGCTTTGCTCATTTCCTCCGGCTTTGTCGTAAGCAGACGGTAAAGCTCGGTGTCCGTCGGGAAACGGTCAATGAACGGCAGCACCACGTTTCCGTAAAAGATAAGCCCCTCGCCCGCTTCGGTGTGGGTTACATACTTCATCTGCTGCGGGGAGATGTTAAGCTGCTTTGCAAGGATAGCCCGGTCGCCCTGTGCCTGATTGAGCATGAGGACAAAATCAGAGTTTTCAAAAATATTCTCGACTTCGCGGCTGCTCAAAAGGTCTTTGACGTTCTGCGTGATAGCGGTCGGTATGCCGCCCCATTTCCGAAAACGCTTCCAAATCTCCACGCTGTAAGCTGCGGTCTGTTCCTCTTTGAGCAGCAAATGAAACTCGTCCATGTAGTAACGGGTTGCCTTTTTTTCGGCGCGGTTTACGGTAACGCGGTTCCACACCTGGTCTTGCACAATGAGCATACCTAACTTTTTGAGCTGCTTTCCAAGCTGCTTAATATCAAAGCAGACAAGACGGTTATTCAGTTCTACATTGGTACGGTGGTTAAAGACGTTCAGAGAGCCGGAAACATAAAGCTCCAATGCCGCCGCAATGCGGGCAGCTTCCGGCTCCGGCTGCTTCAAAAGCTCGTTGTAAAGGTCGCCCAAAATCGGCATTTTTGCCGGGTCGGGGTCTGCAAGGAAAGGTCGGTACACATTCCTAACGGCGCGGTCAATGACGGTCTTTTCCACGGGCTGCAAGCCCTCTTTGCCGCCGATAACAAGCTCGCAGAGGGAAAGGATAAAGTCGGATTTCAAGGCAAGCGGGTTGTCGTCCTCGGAGTAGTTGAGGTTAATATCCATGGGGTTCACATACTGGGGCTTGCCGTCCATACCTTTTCCTGTTGGCGACAGGCGTATCACTTGCCCGTTCAGACGCTGCACAAGGGAGAAATACTCGGCTTCGGGGTCGCAGATGATAATATCGTCGTCAGTAATGAGAAAAGCGTTTGTCATTTCCCGCTTTGCCGCAAAGGATTTACCGCTTCCCGGTGTTCCAAGAATAAGCCCGTTTGGGTTTTTCAGTTGCTTGCGGTCGCAGAGTATCATGTTATTTGACAGCGCATTTAAGCCGTAGTAAAGGGCTGCGCCCCGCTGAAAAAGCTCCTGCGTGATGAACGGGATAAAAATAGCGGTGCTTGATGTGGTAAGTCCTCTTTGAATGGGGATAAGGTTCTCCCCAAGCGGGATAGAGGACATAAAGCCCGCTTCCTGCAAATAGTCAAGGCGGGTCAGAGCGCAGTTGTTTTTCTGTGCAAAGCCCGCCGTAGCAAATACGTCATTTTCCAGTTTCCGCTTCGTGTCTGCCATGTTTACCACAAGGAATGTAAGGAGAAACATTCGCTCGTTGCGGCTCTGTAAATCCTGCAACAGATTTTTTGCTTCGCTGCCGAAAGTAGCAAGGTCGGACGGAATTATATCCATGTCATACCCGCTGCGTACCGCTTTTTTCTGTTCCTCAATCTTCATCTTGTCGAGGTCGGTTATCTTGCGCTTGATAGTCTTGATTGCTTCGCTCTGGTCGATACTGCGGATATGCAGATTGACGATTATCCCGTTTTCAAGGTCGAGAATGTCCGAAAGCATACGGTCATTCAGCTCCGGCGCAAGGATTTCAAGGAACGATACCGCACCAAGTTTTCGCCCCATGCGGAACGTGCGCCCGTCGCCAAAACGGAACGAGGACGGGGCGATAAAGTCCTTTGTAGAAAGCCCCGACGGCACAAGCCAGTCCCAAGAGAAGCGGAACGGCTCGCCCTCCGGGTGGAAAATCCCATGCAGGACGTTCAAGCGTTCCTGTCCGTTCATGGGGCGGGCGGTTACACCAAGCACCTTAAAATTATTCAGTACATCGGTTTCGATACGGGAAAGGCGGGCTTTTGCCGCCGCAAGATTGTCCGCTTCAATGGAAAAGGTAATGTACTTGCACTTTTCCAGTCCGTTGTTGCCTTTTTCAAGCTGATTTTTCAGCATATCCGCGTACTCCCTGCGGATAGAGTTAAAAGCGTCGTCCTGTGCCGGAATTTCGATAGCCGCCTGTGCCTTTTCCTTTCTTGCGCCCTGATTGATGAAAGAGAGCTGCACCGAAACGGAAGCGTCAAAGTAGTTGAGAAAATCGCACCAGTTTTCAAAAATGGCGGTCTTATCATCTGCCTGTGCAAGCTGATAGTTAATATCTTCAAAGACAAGGCTTTTACTGTATTTCTTTTCCGTTACCCTGCAAATCCCGTCCGGGTACATCTGCAAGTAGGGAATGGTCTGCTGCGCGGTGTGGGGCTTCCCGTCGCCCTTTGCCGCCTGTATCACGGCGGCGATTTCTTTCTTTTCTGCGCGGGTCAGCTTACGCTTCACGGGATTTTTTACCGCGCGGGTCATGGTTTTTCGTTCTGCCATTGACAATAGCCGATACCTCCTTTTCCAGTTTTCGTTGTTTTTCTATGACGGCATAAAAATTTTCCGTCTGATAGGGGCGTTCCTTTGGTCGGATAAACTTTGTCTGAATGACGTTCTTTATCACGACTTCAAGGGGCTGCCCGTGTTTTTCATACATTGCCAAGAGGAAGCAGGGAAGCATAACGACAATCATTGCAAATGCCGCCATGCTTGTTCCCGCGCTGTCTTTGAGCAAAAAGAAAAGCGGTAGTCCCATAGCGAGGGCTGCCGCAAAACATATAATCTGCCGCTTTGTCAGATTAAAAGCGACTTTTGTTTTGATTTTTGATAAGTCTTTGGGTACGGGTACATACGCCAAGTGAAAACCTCCTTTCGGTCTTTAATGGGCGTTAAAGATTGACTTCGCAAGTGTGCCTGTTTTGAATAGGGAGAAGCACAAAATCACGGTGTAGGCTGCAAGGGAGAAAATCGCGCTGTGCAGGTTGTCCGCTACAATCATGCTGCCAACCAAAACCGCATAAATGCCGACGCATATCATTATGAGGAAGCCTTGAAAACCGAGGGCGAACAGGGCTTTTAAGTAGTTGTTGCCTATCTGCCCCCACTCTCTGTTGGTCATAGTTGCAAACGGGATAGGCGATACCGAACAGTAAAGGTAAATTTCTATCATTCTGCCGTACAGGATAACCGTGATAAGCACCGACATGATTTTCATGCAAAGGCTCACAAGGCTTGTTTCCATAACGAGCATAAGCAGTTCGGGGATTTCCATAGCGTCAAGTCCGGCTTGCATGGACGAGAGGGCGGCGTCAACGTCGATATTCGTATCGCCGCCGATCACGCCCGCCGCGCCGGAAACAACGTGCTGCGCCATATCGAACACCGCCATAGTGATAGTAAAGGTGTGGGTAACGAGATACACCGCTACCCACGCCTTGAAAAACCACTTAAAGAACATGAACGTGTCAATATCGTGCATATTGTTCTTTTCCGTTACCATGCTGATAAGCTCCACGCATAGAACGTAGGTAATAACAAGCCCCGCAATGGGTACAATCACATTTTCCGACAAGCTCTGTATCATGGAAAATATGCCTGCGTTCCACCCCTGCGGGGTTTGTCCTACCTCTGCGGCGATAGTTCCGACTTTTTCGTTTACGTCCCCGAACATAGTTGACAGATTACCGTTAATGGCTCCAATGAGGATTTCCTTTATCCATTCGTTAATCGCGTCAAGTATGCTCTGCATAGGCTAACCCCGCCGCTTAACCGAACAGTCCGGCAAGCAGAGGTACGAGGGTGCCGCCGATAAGGGCAACGCCGCCGCCCGCCATGAGCTGTTTCATGCCCTGGCTTTTCGCGCCCGGATTGTCGTTTCCGTAGCCCTCCAAGAGGTTGATAACGCCCCAAATGCCAAGACCTGCTCCGAGAGCGATAACGAGTGTCTGCAAAACGCCTACTGCGCTGTTGAAAAATGCCATAATATAACTCCTTTCTGCCGCTGTGCGGCTGCCCGAAAAAGGGCATAAAAAACGGCGGTCAGTTTTCGATAACTGCCGCGGTCATAAGTCCCCGCGCTGCGTTTGTTGCTGCTGCGCGGCGGTATTCAGTTGTAGGGTGCGGCTTCCTGCCGCGATACGCGCAAGGAGTAGGGGCGCGTACCATGTAGCCCGTGTTTATTATTTTTACTTTAAGCTCCCTCCTTTTCAAAAAGCGGTGTGTAGACAGGCTTAATGCCGTACTGCCGTTCCCGGACAGCTTCGATATACTTGATATAGGAAATACCTGCCTGTCTTGTCCTGCGTTCCTGTTCCCGCTGCATTTCCTCGGCGGCTTCCATAAGCCCGCTGATAGCTCGGATTAGCTGCTGTTTTGCCTTTTTCTTTCTGATACGCTTATTCATTCTGCGTCCTCCTGCAAATCTGCTTCGTCAACTTCGTAATAGTCAAATACCTCGTCCGGCTTTACGATTGCAGGACGGCGGCGCAAGTGCTTTTCCATGTCAAAGGCATTTTTCTTGTCAAAGTCGGAAAGGTACTTGTACTTCGGGTGTTTGGTAATATCGTATTTTTCGGAGAAGAACGGGCGCACCCCGCGTAACTGCAAGATACATTTCCCGCCGTCCATGACCGCAATTTCATCTTCGCTCATAAGCTGCTTGCCTAACTTCTGATAGTTCAGCCCGTGGGAAAGCTCCCGTCCTCTTGTTTCGGAAGTATTGAAGCTGTCAATCGTTTCTTTCCCCAAGATTTCCGACATTTCTTTAAGGGTCGTTTTCTCCTTGCCGCCCAAAAACAGGGTCGTATCGCAGTTGCCGACAATGGTATCGGCGTTGTCCTTGTAGATAGCCTTTAGCTGCGACTGGCTCTGCAAGATGATGGACGCGGAGATTTCACGGCTTCGGATAGTGGCAATGAGCTTTTCAAACTTCGGTATCTGCCCGATATTTGCAAACTCGTCAAGCAGACAGCGCACATGAACAGGCAGCCGCCCGCCGTACACATCATCTGCCTTGTCACAAAGCAGATTGAAAAGCTGTGTGTAAAGGATTGATACAACAAAGTTAAAGGTGTCGTCGGTGTCAGAGATAATAACAAAAAGTGCGGTCTTTCGGTCACCCAAGGTGTCAAGCTCCATTTCGTCGGTTTCCATCAGCTCGCGCAGCTCCCGAATGTCAAATGGTGCAAGCCGCGCACCGCAGGAAATGAGGATAGAGCTTCTTGTTTTTCCGGCAGACAGCAAAAACTTCTTGTACTGGCGCACCGCAAAATGTTCCGGGTCTTTTTCCTCCAAGCGTTCAAACATGAGGTCAACGGGGGATTGAAATTCCGGGTCGTCCTCGCGGGCTTCCGACGCATTTATCATTTCAAGCAGCGTCGTAAAGTTTTTCTCATTCTCCGGGGCTTCGTACCAGATGTAGCCGATAAGGGCGCAGTAAAAAAGCCGTTCCGATTTCACCCAAAAATCCTCGCCGGATTTTTCCCCGTCGCCTTTGGTGTTGGCGATAATGGTATTTACCAGTTTCAAAATATCCTTTTCGCTGCGCAGATAGGCAAAGGGATTGTACCGCATGGATTTCTTGAAATTGATGGTGTTCAGCACCTTGATTTTGTACCCGCCCCGCTGCAAGAGCTTCCCGCACTCGATTAAAACCGTTCCTTTCGGGTCAGTGACTACATAGCTGCTGTGCATTTGCATTAAGTTGGGCTTTACAAAAAACCTCGTCTTGCCGCTGCCGGAGCCGCCGATGACAAGCACATTTTTGTTTCGTGCATATTTCGGGTGCTTCGGGCGGCTTGACATCATCAGCCTTTCGGTCTGCGTCAGCAGCACGTTATTTTCAAACATGGGGTCGATATATGGCTTTATATCCTCGGCATTGCCCCAACGTGCAGAGCCGTACTCCATGCCCTTACGGTATTTCTTTGCGTTCTTGCCTTTCACATAGACCGCAAGCCGGATAACGACAGCCCCGACAATGCCGATAAGCAAGTCCATAGGGGCAAAACTCGGCAGGGCATTTGAAAAGGCAGCGGAAAAGCCGCTGCCAATGGAAAGCAGCTTGCCGGAGAGGCCAGCCCCCGGCGAGAGCCGCACCGCCTGTCCGACTTTATCAAAGAGATACACAAAGAGCAGATAGGGGGCGTTTAGGATAAGCAACTTCTTGATATTCGGCTTCATAGCGATACCTCCCTGTCCTTGTGTTTTGTCTTTTGACGGTTCGCATTAAGCTGCTTTGCTGCGTCCCGGAATGTGGCAAGTGCCTTTCGGATAGAGGGCTTTTGCTCCTGTGTCAGCTTCTTTGCGGAAAACTCCTTAAAGGCTGCGGTCAGAGCGTCCGCGTCCCGCCCCTTGAAAAATACAAGATAACGGGGCGGCGTTTCGGTGCTGTCTTTCTTTAGGGCAAAGTCGATACCGTATTTTTTTGCCGTCTGCTCAAAGGCTTTGATATTGCCCTCAGTTATCTCAATGTTGGAAAGCCCCGCGTTCTGCTTCGCAAGCTGCTTTAGCGTCTGCTTCCCGTGGGGCTGTTTTTCCTGCTGCTTTTTTGCCTGTGCAAGCATGGCTTTGATTGCCTTTTGCAGCATTTCAGCGGTCAGCTTTGCTCCCTTGACCGAGAGCGCAACCACTTTTTCGTTGATTTCGTCCTGCAATGTTTACCGTCCTCCTTTCCCGGTAGTAATGATAGTGTTAGGGTGGTACGCCGCTTTTGGGCGTGAAAAAAGGGCGTCCGTTGTTCACGCCGCCCCGTTAAATCCGCACCCGCAGCCCGTTCAAGTCCTCGGCGCGAATACCTACAAGATACCAGTTGTCCCCGTACTCAATCCGGGTCGGCTTCCATTTGCCGCCTGTGAATACGTCCATGCACTCGCCGCAATGCAAGCCGCCGTAATAGTCGGCAATGTCAAAGCGAATGTCGTAGCGGTCAGCGGTTTCATCAAAAATCAAAGCTCCTGTTTTCTGTGCCATGTGGTAAATCCTCCTTTTTTCGTTTACAGGCTTTCGCCCTCGTTGTAGGTGTAATAGTCCAGGTCGCCGTACTTTGGCTTTCTCGGTGCAAGCGCGCCGCTTGCCATATCGTGAGCGACAAGGGAAGTATAGTAGCTGTCAATGGTAGACGGGGCATTGAAAAGCACCGCCTTTAGGTACTGCTTGATGTTGCGGATTTTCGTGGTGTTCTCCTGCATACAGTCAAGCACAAAGCGGATATGTTCGCTGTTCAGCTTCATAAACTTTGACTTCACAAGCTCGGCGGGGTAATCGTCCCCGGCAATACGGATTTTCTTTCTTGCCGTACAGACGGTTTCAAGCATGAGGTCAACAATTTCATTCAGACGGTCGCGGTCAAGGCTTCTGTCCTGTAAGAGAATGTCATAGGCGATATTGTCTTTGATAATTTCCTCATACACTCTGTAAGCGTCGTTCCTTTCCGTTCTTTTCCGTTCCGGCGGCTGTGCCGTTTCGTCCTCGCCATAAGGCAAGGGATTTAGGGAATGGATAGGAATGGAATGGGTACTTGATAAATCCGTATTTGATTTTTCTTTTTTTGGTAAGTTAGTTCTTTGTATATCTTTATTTAATTGCGTTGGATTTTCCGACGTCGGATTATCCGTTGTCGGATTTTCCAATATCGGGTTATCCGCTGTTGGATTTTCCAATACCGGGCAATCCAATTCCGGCGGCTGCGGCTGTTCGTAAATGGTGTACTCGATAGCGGTCATTTTGCCTTTCTCGTCGCGTCCCTGCCGCCTTGTGATATATCCGGCTTTTTCAAGCTCCCAAACGGCGGTACGGATAGCGTCGATACTTTCCCGGTTGATGTAGGACAGCCCCGAAAGGGTATAATCCCAATCCTCCGGCAGGGACAGCATTTGAGATAACAGCCCCTTTGCCTTTAAGGAAAGCTCCTTATTGCGTAAGTGGTGGTTGCTCATTACGGTGTAGCCTGTGTTGCGTTCCACACGGAAAACTGCCATAGCTTCATCACTCCTTTGCTTTAGATTTGTTGCGCAGTAGAACGCGGATTTTGAGGGGTAAGGTATCTTTTCCTTGCTTCCTCTGTTTTGCGTTCTGTAAGCCCGATAAATCAAGGCTTTTTTTGCCCCTACTGCGTAACATGAGGGCATAAAAATAGCGGCGTTCCTGTTCTCCCAGTGAGAGAGTGAGAAACGCCGCTGTGCGGGTCGCTATTTCATTTCTTCTGCTATCAGTTCTTGCATGACTTCTCCAAAGTCTGCCATGAAAGAAAAGATGAAGTATTCCAAAACGTCGGGGTCTGCGTCCATAGGCTCGGCTTCCTCTGAAAAAGGCAAGCCCATTAGCCCATAAAGCAGTTTGATGATTTTGAACAGCTTGCCCCGGTCGGTGGGGTTGTTCATGGTTACAAGTACGTTGGTAAGGCGGTTGATTGTTTCCATGTCGCCGCCTGTCGTTACCCATACCATTTCCGCGAACGGCTGCGTGATTGCCCCGGCGACAAGGTTTATCTTATCCTTGCCGATTTCGCCGGACGGAAGTATAATACCCTTAGTCAAAAGTTCGTTTTTCATGTCGTCCTCCTTATATTCTGTGGTGCTAAAATGGTGCCCGGTCTTACAAAAACACCTTATGCGGAGATATGACAAGAAAAATGAAGATATGCGGAAAACCTTGATTTTAAGCCATTTTCACATTGGTTTATAAACATTTGTGAGGACTTATAAAAGGTTTGGCGTCTATCAAATCAATAAAAAATCCGACAAAACACTTACGAGGCACAGTAAAAATTTCACCTATATGATTGCGTTTTCCTCATTCGGCGGGAACACAA
>OHTJ01000227.1_pt1 | contig 23737 bp, 18 predicted proteins | sample 1578921 | NCBI WGS metagenome assembly OHTJ01 (sample SAMEA3879582, study PRJEB24766) | human gut metagenome | biome: human-associated habitat; feature: feces | place: USA | collected 1985/1987
CCTCACTTTGCGAGCAAAGTGAGCTACAATGCTGGCGCCGCAACAGACGATTGTGCGGGCCAGTGCAAATCTCCGCTGCGAGGACGCTACCGCTAACCTTTGATATTCCAATTTTGAACTCCCTACCTTTCAAGAGCGCTGTCACCTCTCTACCAACCTTACTTTTTGATTTTAAACACCCCACTCTTAACCCCAAGCCCCCCCTTCCTTGCCCTATACTTGTCAGCGGTTCTGGGAGCGGACGCATCCGAATCTGGGAGCAGACACATCCGAATCTGGGAGCAGACGCGCTCGCCGCTGGGAGCAGAGACGCCGACAAGCATAGGGAACGAAAAGGCGGGGTGTTGTGAACTGTGCCCATCCATAATTTCAAGGGCAGCGCTTTGGCCTGCCATGCAAGGCAGCGCCCTCTTCATCATGAGGAAGCCCCGGAGCCTGGACTGACCATCCAATCAAATGCGCTGACCATACAATCAAACATCATTTAACCCTTCTATGAAACAACGTTCTCAACTCAAATTCAGCATAGTAACACTCACGACCTACGTCATCATGATGATGGTGACAGAAGTGCTGCAACTTGTGGCGAAACATTGGTGGGAACCCGTCGTGTCGCTGTCTTTCAACATTGTTTTCTATGCCGTATGTGCCTGGATGCTCTGCGCAATGGCAGCTATGGTTGGGAGGAAATGGGGGCGCGTCATTCACGCCGCCGGGCATCTTGCCGTTGGCCTCTACGCCTTCTCCACCATTTTCCTCGTCATGAAATTCCATCGCCATTGGGATGCTTTCACGCTGCAATTCCTACATGAGACCAATAAGGAGGAGGCGCAGAGTTTTCTGTCGGCCTTTCTGTTTGACTGGCACACATTGGCATTGCTGCTGGGAACGGCCGTGTTTTTCTTTGCGGAGGGTTGGCTGCAACGCCGCGTTGCGCAACTGCCGCTTTTTCCAAAAAGCCGTTGGAAGAAAGTGGCGTTGGCGGGCGCTGTGGCAGTGGTCGGTGTCAACGCCCTGTTTTTCAGCACAGATGCCGACCGCAATTACGATTTGGCGGCAAAGTTGCACACGCCCGTCAAACGCAACGCCCTTTGGAACCTCTGGCAGTCGCATTTGAAATATGGGGAATTTAAAAAGGAATTTGAACGATGTGCCGACGTACAGAAGCAATATCGGGAACGGCCGAGTTGTCAGGAACGCGAGGCCGACGTGGTGCTCATCATCGGCGAATCGTTCAACAAGCATTTCAGCAATCTCTACGACGGCAAATACAACACAAACCCGCTCCTTGCCAAACGATTGGAAGAGGGCGAGGGACCAGCGGGAACGGAAAAAGGAAAACTGTTTGTTTTCAACGATGTAATTTCTTCAGACAACGGCACCACGCAAAACTTCAAATATTTTCTTTCCATGGCTTCTGTTGCCGACAAGAAAAAAGGGATTTCCTGGTGCGACCAACCGCTCTTCCCCACCATCCTGCGCTCTTGCGGCTTCAACGTTGTCTACTTCAGCAATCAGTTTGCCCCCAACGACAACCTCGGCCAATGGGACGCTTCGATGGGCTTTGTCAACCACCCAGGCATTGAGCCTTATATCTTCGACCACCGCAACAACCAAAAATTTGCCTACGACCTTGAACTCGTCAACGATTTCGCCCGGCAACGACAGACGCTGGAACGCCCCAACCGCAATTTTTGTATCTTCCATCTCTTCGGGCAGCACACTTATTGCCGCGACCGCTATCCCGAAGGTTTCTCCCGCTTCAAGGCAGAGGACGTAGAGAAGCACTATGCCATGCGCCCCGATTCGAAAGAAACGCTCAACAAGGCGCAACGCGAAGAAGTGGCCGCCTATCTGAACGCCACGGCCTACAACGACATGGTTGTCGACAGCATCATCCGCCTCTTCGACCACCGCAACGCCATCGTGATATACCTTTCTGACCACGGAGAGGAGGTACACAACTTCCGTCGGCAATACAGCCGCACGGACCTCGCGACAGACGTTGCGGAAGCACTTCCGTGCCAGCTCGACATCCCGCTGCTGGTGTACCTAACGCCGCGCTATCGGGCGCTGCACCCCGACGTCTGCCGCCGTCTCGCCGCAGCCACCGACCGCCGCTTCATGAGCGACGACCTGCCGCAGATGATTTTCGACATTCTGGGCGTTTCGTCGCACCATTTCAAGCCGCAGCGCAGTGTCATCAACGACCACTATCAGGCACCGCGCCACCGCATCCTGCAAAACGGACGACGCTACGACTGAGGCGACGGAAATTTTGCCACTTGCAACTGCGAAAAAGCCCTGTCCGCCCCCACCATGAAGCATATTTTCAGCCAACGAGCCGTTATCCTCCATTTTATCGGCGCGACATGAAGCCTAATCGAAAAAAAAAACATATCTTTGCCCAATGGTGAGCACATGCTGAAAACAGCCATACGCCCATCATTGATAATCAGGTGATGATGAAAGAATAAGTTGACCCATTTTGACCTAAGGCAAAAGAAATAACTCCTTATTCCTACTCCACAAAATTGGTCAAGTTATTTTTTTACCATTATCAGGAACCAAACCGACATTTAACATAATGGCAACAGGAAAAGTAGACGCCCTGCTGGGCATCGTCTTCGGCGACGAAGGCAAAGGAAAAGTGGTGGATTTCTTCACCCCGCACTATGACGTGGTAGCTCGTTTTGCTGGCGGCCCGAACGCCGGACACACCATCATCTTCGATGGCAAGAAATTCGTGCTCCGCTCCATTCCTTCTGGTATCTTCGACGAACAGAAAGTCAACATCATCGGCAACGGCTGCGTCATCGCTCCCGACCTCTTCATGGCTGAAGCTCATGAACTCGAGGCTGCTGGATATGCCTTGACTGAACGCCTCCACATCAGCCGACGCGCCCACCTCATCCTCCCAACCCACCGCGTGCTCGACCGCGCTTATGAAGCGGCCAAAGGCAAGAGCAAAGTGGGAACAACGGGAAAAGGCATCGGCCCAACTTATAGCGACAAGGCCGCACGCATCGGCCTCCGCGTGGGCGACATCCAGAACAACTTCGAAGAGAAATATGAGGCGCTCAAAAACCGCCACCTCCAGATTCTCAAAGACCTCAACTACACCGATTTCGACATCACCGAAGAGGAAAAGAAATGGCTGGAGGGCGTGGACTACATGAGAAAGTTCCACTTGACCGACACGGAAATCGAAATCAACCGTTATCTATCTGAAGGCAAGAAGGTGTTGGCCGAAGGCGCTCAAGGCTCAATGCTCGACATCGACCACGGCACCTACCCCTTTGTCTCTTCTTCAAGCACCACGAGCGGCGGCGTATGCACCGGCCTTGGTGTGGCTCCCAACAAACTCGACCACATCTTCGGTATCTTCAAGGCTTACAGCACACGCGTCGGCAGCGGTCCGTTCCCCGTTGAACTCTTCGACGAAACGGGCGACACCATCCGCCACATCGGTAATGAATATGGTGCTGTCACGGGACGCAACCGCCGCTGCGGCTGGCTCGACCTCGTAGCTCTGAAATATGCCATCATGATCAACGGCGTGACCGACCTCATCATGATGAAGGGCGACGTCCTCGATTCGTTCAAGAAAATCTATGTCTGCACGGCCTACCGCAAAGATGGTGAAATCACCACTGAAATGCCTTACGACACTGAAGGCTGGGAAGCTGTTTACGAAGAACTGCCAGGCTGGAACACACCGCTGACGGCGCTCCGCAGCGAGGAGGAACTGCCACAGCTCTTCAAGGACTACATCGAATATATCGAAAAAGCAACAGGCACGCCAATCACAATGGTTTCTGTTGGTCCAGACCGCGACGCAACCATCATGCGCAAGAAATAAAAGAGTCTCCGACTCTCATTCAGACGGTTTTCAAACGGTCTCTTCCCGCCAAGCGGGGCGAGACGTTTGAAAACCGTCTTTTTTTTTACGCTGCCTCCCCGATGCCACGCGCCAAGGCGCTTTCCACCTCTGGCAAGAAAAAAATGACGCATATACCATGATGAATTAAAAAAAATGAGTAGCTTTGTCTTATAGTAATGGTAAAAAAATAACTTGACCAATTTTGTGGAGTTAGGGTAAGGAGTTATTTCTTATGCCCTGTCTTTTTGCCGCTTTTGGTATTTGTCATCGGTCACATAGCCCGCTATGCTCCCTCTTCCAAATTCCAAAACCAACAATAATATAGGTCAAAATTGCCCAACTTATTCTTTCACCATTACTGCAAGCAAAGGTACGAAAAAATATGGATACGAAGCATACCAACAAGGCAGGAGAAATGCATTCGAGCATTGTGGACGCCAATTCCATTCCGCAGGGCGTCGACCCCAACCTATTCAAACGTCGCAAAGAGCCCGTTGTATTGGGCAAATACCGCAGTTATCTGCTCCTTGAGCGCGGTCTCTCGCCCAACACGCGTGAGGCTTATTGCCGCGACGTGAAGCGTTTCCTTGAATATGTTGAAGAAAACCATCTCGAGGTGGGAGGACTCACGCTCAACGACTTTCACCGCTTCACCTGGACGCTCTCTGATCTCGGCATCAGCGAGCGCTCATTGGCGCGTGTGCTTTCGGGCGTGCGCTCCTTCTTTCATTTCCTGCAGCTCGACGGATATATCGAGAAGAATCCCGTTGAAAACCTGCAGTCGCCAGCCTTCGGCAAACATCTGCCAGAGGTGTTGTCGCTGGAGGAAGTCGATGCCATCCTGGACGCCGTTGACCTCGGACACCGCGATGGGCAGCGCGACCGCACCATGATTGAAATTCTTTACAGTTGTGGATTGCGTGTGACGGAGCTTTGCCAGTTGCGCCTTTCCGACCTCTATCTCAACGAGGGCTATTTGCGCGTGCTCGGCAAGGGCAACAAGCAACGCCTTGTGCCAGTGTCGCCCCGCGCCATTGAGGAATTGCAGCGCTGGTTTGTGGAGCGCGACAAAATCGAACCGAAGATGGGCGAGGAAGACTACGTGTTTATCAGTGCTTCGCGCCGACAACGCCTCTCGCGTATCACCGTTTTCCATAATCTGCGTCTCTATGCCGAGCGGGCTGGCATCAACAAAACCATCAGTCCGCATACGCTGCGACACACCTTTGCCACGCATCTTCTGGAAGGCGGCGCCAACCTGAGGGCCATACAGATGCTGCTCGGCCACGAGAGCATCGCCACCACCGATATTTATATGCACCTCGGAAACCCCTATCTGCGCGAACAGGTGCTTAAGTATTTCCCGCGCAACCAAAAAAAGACTGGAACAGCGATGAACTCAGAAGAAGTCGCTGAGGCTCCGACGGTTGCGGACGCTTCGGATGCTTCTGGCGTTCCTGGCGTTTCGGACGTTCCTGCAGAGAAAACATAACACTTTAGGGATGTTCTATAAATTAGTTTTAATGGAGATTCTTTATTTAGGATTGACTTGGCCGCTTTTACAGTTCTCACTCGCATCTTGCTGTATTTCAAAGACTCACATAGCTCGCTATGCTCGTCTTTGAAATACAACAATCTGCTTCGCGATAAATGTAAAATCGGCTCAAGCTAATTTATAGAACACCCCTTTACTTACCCCTCTTGCGAGTATGAAAATCATCATTGACGACAAAATACCATTTATGCGCGGGCAGGCAGAGCGCCTCGGCACCGCCGTTTATCTTCCTGGCGCTGCCATCACCGCCGATGACGTGCGCGATGCTGATGCCCTCATTGTGCGAACCCGCACCCACTGCGATGAAGCCTTGCTCAAAGGCAGTCGTGTGAAATTCATTGCCACGGCCACCATCGGTTTCGACCACATTGACACCGCCTGGCTCGCGGAAAATGGCATCGGATGGACCAATTGTCCGGGCTGCAACGCGGGCAGTGTGGCGCAGTATGTTGAGAGCGCCCTCTTGCTCCTTGCCCGTGCCGGACGCATTCGTCTTGATGCCGCCACCACGCTGGCCGTTGTCGGCGTGGGCCACGTCGGCACGCAAGTGGCGCTCATGGCCAAGCGTCTCGGCCTTAACCTCTTGCTTTGCGACCCCTTGCGCCTTCAGGGCTGTGGTGGGGTGGAAGAGGGGAGCGCCGCTGCTGGCGGCATTGCCGATGCCGCCTGTTGCGCCACGCTCGACGATGTTTGCCGGCAGGCCGACATCATCACCTTCCATACGCCACTCACGCGCCAGGGGCTTCACGCCACCTATCACCTCGCTTCGGCCGATTTCTTCAGCCGCTTGCAGCGCCGCCCCGTCGTGATAAATTCCAGTCGCGGTGAGGTGGTCGACACCAGTGCCTTGCTCGGTGCCCTTCGTGGCGGCATCGTCTGCGAAGCCGTTGTCGACACGTGGGAGGACGAGCCCAACATCTCGCGCGAACTCCTCGACCGGGCTTTCCTCGCCACGCCCCACATCGCCGGCTATTCTGCCGACGGAAAGGCCAATGGCACCCGTATGTCGCTCGAAGCCGTGGCCCGCTTCTTCGGTGTTGATTGTCTGTTTGACGTGGAGGCTCCAGCCGTGCTGCCCACGTTCCGCTATTATCCTGAAGCGCCCGACGACGCTGCCGCCAACCCTTCTTTGGCGCTCTACGACCCGCGACGCGACAGCGATGCCCTGAAAGCCGACCCTGCTGCCTTTGAGCGCCTGCGCGGAAATTATCCGCTGCGACGGGAACACTTTTAGTGATGGTGCATTACACTTAGAATGCCTCCCCTAATAGTGATGGCATTACTTATTATGGACTTATTATGGCGGCGCTGAAGGGCTTCACGAATTTTTAGCAAAAAAATATGGGAAAAGACTTGCTTTTTCCTGATAAGATATTTAAATTTGCAGAGTACACGTGGCAATAGATATGGCCATTTGTGTACTCTGCAAATAGTTTTTAACAACAGAACCTTTGGGAGATGGCCGGCGCATACAGACGGCCGGGCTCGTCAGAAACAGAAACGCAACATGGAGCAGCCGACATGAAATGCTTCCCTATTGTATTTGTATGCGGCAAACGCATAGGCTTCTACCGTTGTTTTTTAAATCCCCTCCGCAGAAGGTTTGCAAAACTGATGGTTTATGAAAATCATAAAGATCGGACGTTCGCTCGACAATGATTGCGTGATTCAAAACTCCAATGTATCCGGACATCACGCAGAACTCATCTTGGATGACAACGAACAGCAGGGCACAATTCGTGACCTAAATTCCACCAATGGTACTTTCGTTAATAACGCGCGGGTTTCGCAGCAGCGTGTGTCGGTCAACGACGTGATTAGGCTCGGCTCGGAAATCACCAGTCTCAGGGACATCGTGGGCCGTTGCGGAAAGACAAAGATTCGCGTCGGCAACGCGGGCGGCGCGGCAAGTGGCGGACCTGTAGCGGGCGGCGAGAGCTACACCATCGGACGTGACAACGACTGCCGCATCAAACTCACGCCGACTGACGTTTCGCACCATCATGCCTTGCTCTATCGCAACGCACAGGGCGACGTGGTGATTGAAGATACCAATTCCACCAATGGCACTTATGTCAACGGCGAACGCGTCACGAGTCGCAAACTTCAGAAGGGCGACCGCGTGACCATCACGCGGGCTTATGCGCTCGACTGGGAAAATTATCTGCAACCGCGGGTTCCGCAGCCGGAAGTGCCACCAGTGGCTCCGAAGTCTTCGGGCAAGGGTGTCTGGATTTCCATTGCCGCCGTCTTCATCGTGGCTTTGCTCGGCGTGGGAGGCTATTTCGGATGGAAGCATTTCGCCAGCTGGAGCAGTGAGAAGATATATAATGAATATGGCGATGCCGTGTGCATGACTTACAGTGTCTACGGCTATAATATCTACCAGGATGATGAAGACATCACGACGGCTTTCTTCCGTCAGTTGTTGGGACAGGACGGTATCGAATGCCTGAGCGTTGACGGGGAGGGAAATCTTGTTCCTAAGCGCGGCGAGGCCGTCGGAACGGGTTTCTTTGTCAGCAAAGACGGTAAGGTCGTCACCAACCTCCACATCACGCAACCTTGGCTGTCGAACCCGTCGTCGAGCGACGACCCTGTGGGCAAGAAAATCAACCAGCAGGTGCAGGATATTTTGATTCAAACTGGCAACGGCGCGTTGTGTAGCCGCATCACGGTGAAGCCGCAACTCTACGGCATTGGTATTATCCCCGATGGTGTGGTGTTCAGTCCCAGCAACCTCGTGTCTTGCACGGTCTATAAGGAGCAGAGCGGCATGCCGAAAGACGTGGCCGTCATTCAAACAGAAAGCCGTACGCTCCCAGCGAAGGTGACCCACATCATTGACTTCAACAAGGCCGACCTCTCGCCCGATGCACTGAAGGAGGGCAAGAAAATCTTTACCATCGGCTATCCTTCGGGCACCGACATGGGCATGATTGACAACCGCGAAATCCACAATCAGGTGCACGAAGGCAATGTGACGCAAAACCGCGGAGAAGTGAGCTTCGGTCACGACATGGTGACGGAACACGGCGCAAGCGGTTCGCCGATTCTCAACGACAAAGGACAGCTCGTTGGCATCAACAATGCCGGATTTGAAAAGCAGGGACTCAACATGGGCGTAAAGGCCAAGTATATCGTTGAACTCCTGAAATGACACGTTGAATATTAATCCGTAAGGGCGTAGGGAACAGCCGCGCAAGCTGTTCTCCGCCATTACATAATAACTTATATTACCATGGCAACAAAGAAATGTCCGAACGGACACCAATATGACTCAAGCATTTATGGCGACAACTGCCCCTTCTGCCCGCAGAGTGGCCACACACAAGTGAATATGCCCGGAATCGGGGCGCCGACTGCAAAAACGGAGGTAAACAATAATTTCAACGGAAACGGCACCCCTGGCGCAACGGCTCCTACAGCACCTTATTACCCTGGCATGCCTGACGTGCCAGGCGGTGGCGGCGGACACACCGTCATTCGCACCGTCGGACAGCCCGGCTCGCCCAATCCTGACGGCGGCCGCAAATTGGTGGGCTTGCTCGTTAGCTACAGCCACAATCCCGCAGGGGAGGTCTACAAGATTTATGAGGGCCGCAACATCGTGGGCCGCGACCACGCTTGCGACATCAGTTTCCCGATGGACGACAAGATGTCGGGCCGCCATCTGCTCATTCTCTACCGCGAGGCGGAGGGCATCATGTGGGCCAACGATGAAAATTCTTCAAACGGCACCTACATCAATGGCAAGTTCACTGGCGACCGCACTGAATTGCACACCAACGACATCATCGTCATCGGCAGCACGAAGCTCGTGTTCCTCGGCGTGCCTGAGTTCTAAATGTGATACCTTCAAGGGCAAGTTACGTTTGCCTTATTAGTAATTAAGGCTCGTGCTTGCCCTTTTCCCTTTCCTTCCCTTTTTCCCTGCGCCGCATTCCGGCACTGGATATATTCTTATGTAGAGACGTTCTGGATATAGGCCGTCAGTGAGATGAAAAGAAATTTCCTGAGCGCTTATTAGCAGGACTTTCTATACACAGGTCAGTAATGGTGAAAGAATAAGTTGAGCAATTTTGCCCTGTATTTTTGTTGGTTTTGGAATTTGGAAGAGGGAGCATAGCGGGCTATGTGACCGATGACAAATTTCAAAAACGGCAAAAAGACAGGGCGTAAGAATTAACTCCTACTTCACAAAATTGGTCAAGTTATTTTTTTACCATTACTCAATCAAGACATGTTTATGCAAAGCCAGAAATATTATTACTGCAACATCGAAGGTTTGACCGACGTTGGTTGCAAGCGTCCTGCCAACGAGGACTGGTTCGACAAGTTTGAATGCCAGAACGGCCTTGTCGCCGTGGTGTGTGATGGTATGGGTGGCCATGTAGGCGGTGCTGTAGCCTCGCATACAGCCGTTGAGGCCATTCGTGCCTTCCTGGAAGCCAATTACTTCGAAAATCCCAACGAGGCCATCGTGGCAGCTGTCAATGCCGGCAATCAGGCCATCTTGCAGCGCACCCAGCAACAACCCGAACTCTCGGGCATGGGGGCCACCTGCGTTATCCTCATCGTGCGCGATGGCTATGTCTATTATGGGAGTGTGGGCGACAGCCGCATTTATCTCGTGCGCCAGCATGTCATCAAGCAGCTGACCAAAGACCAAAGTTTCGTGCAGATGCTCGTTGACCGCGGCGAAATAACGCCAGAACAGGCCGAGCACCATCCGCGCAAAAACGAAATCACCAATGCCCTCGGCCTGCCTCAGATGATGCCCGCCGTGGTGCGCTCCGAACCCGTTGAGCCAGAGGCTGGCGACTGCTTCATCCTCTGTTCCGACGGATTGAGCGGTATGGTTCCCGACGAGAAGATCCTCGAAATTGCTGGCAGCCAAGCCAAATATACGCAGCAAGAGCGCGTGCAGCGCCTCATTGAAAAGGCGCGTGTCAATGGCGGCTACGACAACATCACGGCCGTGATGGTTGAATTTTCGCTCTCCCCGTTCAAGAACCGCTCAAAGAAGTCAAAGGGTGGGGCCGCTTCTCCGTCGGCGAAACCGTCGCGCCTGCTGACCATTTGGCTCCCTGTTGCCGTTCTCTGCCTCGCCCTCGCTGGCGGTGCCGCCTGGTGGTTCTTGAGAGACAGCGAACCGAAGATGGCAACGGCCGACGACTATGTCAAGGAGCTGATGGAGAAAGACAAAAATTCGGAGGTTAAACTTAAAATTGCGGAGGGCGACCCCGACGCTTTGGTGTTTAAGGCCAATCAGAAGTTCATGACCATCGAGGAGGTGCCAAACAGTTTTGGTGTCGTCTCTATCTCTTGGACCACAAGCAAGGGCGAAGTGAAGCGCATCGAGGGCCCAAAGAATTTGTTTAAGACGCTGAAAGTGGTGCCTGCAGAGAACTTCAATTTGACGAAAACAGACTCAACGAAGGTTGAACTGAGCTTCAAAGATAAGTTGGAAGGCGTGCAGTATGTGGCCCTCGTCTTTACGGCGACGGACGGTCACACCATCCATTACACCATCGGCATCTCTGTTCCCAAACCTTCTGATTATCCCGCGCAAAACCCAGAAGAGACCAAGAAGAAGGTGAAGGACATCAAGGATGCTTTCTCCGACGACAAGAAAGAAACCACGGAAACCCCGACGCCGCTCACCAAGACCACGGAAATCAGAGCAGACATGGTGAATGAGAAGGGACAGATTAATATCTGTTTGCAGACAGGTGAAGGAAAATCAAACCGCTCGAATATCTACGTTGGCAAAGATTTGAAGTTCAGCACAAAGGGCAATTCGGTGAAGGAAGCGGCCTATCATATCTCATGCCCCAATGAGAATGTGGTCAACATCACGGTATATTATAATGAGTTCAAGAAGGATTCTGAAACGATCACCCTTTTCCTCGCCGACCAAAAGCAGTTCACCCTCATTATCAACAAAAAATAATCCTGCAATCTTATGTCATACATCTTCGATAAGGAAATAGGAAGAGGGGGCATGGGATGCGTTTACTTGGGACATGACGACCAGACCGGCCAGAAGGTTGCCATCAAGATGATGAGCAACAAGGTGACCTGTCTGCCAGAATATCGACAGTTGTTTCAAGCTGAGGTGCAGAGTCTGCAACTCATGAACCACCCCTCAGTGGTGCACATCATGGGGCATTCGTGGTCGGATAATGACGGGAACTTCTTCCTCCCCATGGAATTTGTGGAAGGCATCACCATCGAGCAACACGTCAAACGCAACGGCGCGTTCCCGATGACGGGGGCCATCAACCTCATGTGCAAGATTCTCGACGCCATGAGCTATGTGCATAAATGTGGTTGTATCCATCGCGACATCAAACCCTCTAACATCATGATACGCCCCGACGGCAGTATCTGTATCATTGACTTCGGCATCGCCAAAGATTTGCGTTCGGGCGTTGCTGGACAAACCGTCGGAAAGGTCATCGGAACCGACGGATACATGAGTCCGGAGCAGGCCGAGGGCTTACACATCGACCACCGAACAGACATCTATTCGCTCGGCTGTGTGCTCTATTATATGCTTACGGGCAAAACGGCGGTCGCCAAAGGCAACAACGGGCATGAAACGATGCTCAATATCCTCAATCAGGAGCGCCTCCTGCCGTCGCAGACGACAGGTGTTTCAACGCAACTTGACAGTATCTATCTGCGGGCCATCGACCGCGACATGACCAAGCGCTATCAGACGTGTAAGGAATTTCGCGACGACCTGGAGCGCACAGAGCGCAATCCTTTCTCGTTGGATGCGAAGATTACGGTTGGGCGCGATAAGGACAACGACATCCAGTACACGCCAGACATAGTCAGCAGCTTTCATTTGGAAATTCACGGGTTTACGTCTCCCAGTACGGGCGGACCAAACCGGTACACCATTGAAATCACCGACCACAGCACCAACGGCACTGGCATCGACGGCCGATATTTGAAAAACGACACCGCGTCCATTCCTTATAATGGCACGACGGCCCTGCCGCAGGTGATGCTCGCCGGAAATCCCAACATCCTCCTTTCCTGGCCGCTGGTGATGCAGAAACTCCGTGAGAAGGGATGGAACCCGCAGGTAGGGCCTTCTGGCCCCACGCCTCCGCCGCCTCCCGCTCCAGAAACGAAACGTGAGTTCTTCCCGGCTGAAGACCGTCTCTCTGGTGGCTTCTGTTTCCTCTGCTTCATGTTTCCCGTCGTTGGATGGGTGCTTTGGGGCGTGTGGCACAACCAATACCCCAACAAAGGTTCGAAGGCCGCCATGTGGGCCTGGATAGGTTTCGGCGTAGGACTGGTGTTTAATATCCTGATACTTGCCGTTATGGCAGCATAGCCAGCGATTGGAAGCCGTTGAAGGGTTGCCAATCATCCGCCGTAACTTTCAGAACATTCCTTTTTTAAAAAAACGGTGGTCGGAAGCGGAAGGGCGTTTCGGCCACCCATTAATGAAAATATAGATATGAACGCAACAGTAACAATAGGACGCAGCAGTGAGTGCAACATCATGGTGTCGGACGGCAACGTGAGCCGCATTCATGCCCGCATCAGCCGCGTTGGCGGCCAATACGTATTCGAGGACGTGAGCAGCAACGGTTCCGTTCTCAACGGCCAGGTCATTCATGGCCGTCGCATAACGGTGGCCCCCGGCGCCAACATCCTCCTTGCCGGCCGCGTGCCGTTTCCGTGGAACGAAGTCTACAAAATGCTCCCGATGGGTCCCGTCTCTCCTTACGAGCGAGAAACGCAATACAACAATTTGGGCGGCAACCCAGGCTACGCTCCTGCTTACAACGATGAAGACCGCTGTCCGGCAGGCTTCTGGATTCTCTCTTTCTTCTTCCCCATCGTTGGATGGATTCTCTGGGGCGTATGGCACAACCGTCTTCCCAACCGTGCCCGCGGCGTCTGTCAGGCTGCCTGGATCGGCTTTGGCGTTAACGTAGGCATCTCCTTCATGACGATGCTGGCTGCGATGTCATAGCAGGCGCACGGGAGTTACCATCACTTATTTCTTAGGAATCACAAACTTATATATCCAATATCATGATAGGCAAAGAAATCCTCAATTACCGCATCATCCAATTTATCGGAGCAGGCGGTATGGGCGCTGTTTATTTGGCTGAAAACAAGTTTATCAGCAAGCAGAAAGTGGCCGTCAAGGTCATCAAAGCCAATATGGCCAACAGTTTCACGCGGCAGCTCCTCAAGGACGAAGCCGAGAAGTTGGCAGAACTGAATCATCCCAACATCGTGGCTTTCCACAACTACCACATTGACGAGGAAGGAAACATCTACCTCATCATGGAATATGCCGACGGCAAAGACCTCGACACCTATATCCGCAATGTGAGCGGACTGATTGTGGAGAATCGCATCTGCCCCCTCTTCGAGCCCATTCTCGACGGTGTGGGCTATGCACACAAGCATGGCATTCTGCACCGCGACATCAAGCCCTCCAACATCGTGATCACCAACGAGGGCGTGCCCAAGATTCTTGACTTCGGCATCGCCAAAATCATGGAGAAACGCCAGGACGACGGCGGCACACAGGTGGATGGCACACAGGTGGATGGCACACATGTCGAGGAAGAAGAGCCCATCATGGGAACGCCTTCCTATATGAGTCCGGAACAGGTGAAGGGAGAGAAGCTCGATGAGCGCTCAGACATCTATTCGCTTGGCGTGTTGCTCCATCAGATGATGACGGGCAACGCCCCTTACGACACCACGACCTTGACGGAACACGACATCAACACGAAGGTGGTCAGCGAACCGCTTCCGCGCATGAAGACCTATTACAAGTATATCTCCGACAAGGTGCAGAAGGTCGTTGACAAAGCCACGGCCAAAGACCCCTCACAGCGCTACCGCTCCTGCGAGGAGTTTAAGAAGGCCCTCCATCGCGCCATCTATCCGCCGCGTATGCCGAAATGGGTCAAGATTGCCGCAGCGGTCGGCGTGCTCGCTGTTTTGGGCGCTGCCGGCTACGTTTGGGACTACAACCGCACGAAAATCTGTTTCTATAAGGACTATGTGGAGCAGTGGGGCATTCCCCAGGGCATCGGCGAGCTGAGCAGCGGCGAGCAGAGCCATGCGGCACGTGCTTATCGTTTTGAATATAAGAAACACAAGTTGCAGCGTGTGAGTCACGTCAACAGCAAGGGCAACATCATTGAGGACGGTGAAAGCGAGCGCACCGAGCGTCCGCTCGACCAGACTTTCACCTACAATTCCGACGGAAAAGTGTCGCGCGTGAAGGTGATGGACCGCAGCGGCAAGGTGCTTTATGTGAAAGCCTACAACGAGAAGCTCAACACCATGTCGTTCCAGTTCGACGACGAGCACGGAACGGAGCGCCCCATCGCTGCGCAGACGGTCAACTATGGACGCACACTGGAATCGAACGGCAACGAGCAACTCGGGCGCATTTCGCGTTGGTGGCTCGAATATGACGAGGACGGACACGTCACTTCCCTGAAATATGCCGACCAGAGCAACACCGCTGTGGGCGACGCCGACCACATCTACGGCCGTCTCTACACCTACGACGACAAAGGACGAACGGCCACCATCACCTATATCGGACGCGACGGCCATCCGACCTCAACGCGCTGGGGACTTTCAAAGAAGGAATTCTCCTACGACGACAACGACAACTGGGTGAAGGCCGTCTATCTCACCGTTGACGGCCAGCCAGCCCTCGATGTGGCCGATGGCTTGTCGGTGTATGAAATGGAATATGACGAAAACGGCAACCTCGTCAAGGCGCTCCACAAAGACGCCAAGGGCGATCTCATGCTGCCCAAGCGCAACGGCTATGCCGGTGTGAAAAACACCTACAACGAAGAAGGGCAATGTGTGAAGACGGAAGTGCTCGGCATCGACGGCAATCCGATGTACATCGCTGAAAACGGTTACGCCGGAATCGAGAATAAATACGACATCAACGGCTACGTCTGCGAGCAGACTTTCATCAACACAGAAGGCCAGATTTGCGATACACGTCAGGGCATGGCCCGCTCAACGTATGTCAACGACGAGCATGGCAACAACCTTGAGCAGTGGTTCTATAACAAAGCCGGAAATCTCTGCCTCAATGCCGATGGCGTGGCCGGCATCAAGGCCAAGTTCGACTCTGTCGGCAACCTCATCGAATACATGAACTACGACGTCAAGCATCAGCCCGTGCTCGACAACAACGGTTTTGCTGGCCAGCGATTCGCCTATAACGAATTGGGATTGATTTGCGAGATGGCCGGACTCGGTGTCGACGGCAAACCATGTGCGAGCAAGGAACTCGTTTACATCACGCGCATGACCTACGATCGCAAGGGCAACCTGATACGCCGCGCCTTCTACGACGCTTCTGGGAAAAAACTGATGCTCAACCGCGAAGGGGAGGCTGGATGGGACAATACCTATGACGAGCACGGCAACCTTGTCTCCTACGCCTTCTTCGGCACCGACGGAAAGCCTTGCGTTTCCAAGGGCCTCCACTATGCTAAGATGGTGAAGACCTACGACGACAATGGCTACGTCAAGACAGAACGCTATCTCGACCTCAACGGCCAGCCCACTTGGCACGATGGCATCTGCGGAACAGACTATATCCACGACGCTATGGGCAACGAACTGGAGAACAAGCCCGTTGGCCGCGACGGAAGTCTGGCACCAGGCAAACTGATAGTTCGCAATAAGTACGACCGCGTTGGAAACTGCACAGAATATGCCGTGTTCAACCTCAACGGTCCGGCGCTCAACAGTTGGAACATCCACCGTTGCGTGATGGTCTACAACAGTTTGAATCAGGAAACAGAGAGACGCTGGTATGATGTCTCAGGAAACCTCACCACCTACAAGACCGACAAATACGCCATTGTCCGCTACAAATATGACCTCCTGGGCAACGTGGTTTCAACGGCCTATTTCGGCGCCGACAAGAAGCCTGTCAAGTGCAACGAAGGATGGGCATCAACGTTGAACGTCTACAACAAGATGGGCAAAATCGTGAAGCAGTCGTTCTTCGACATCAAAGGCAACCCCACCGACCCGAAACTGATGGTGCCTGTGGGCATTTGCGACTACGACAAGTGGGGCAACATGACCTTCATCGCCTCGCAAGACGGACACGGACATTACATCATCAATCCGCAGACGGGATGGGCCATCTTGCGCATGACATACGACAGCCACGGCAATTGCCTCTCGCGGGCCTATTTCAATGTCTCCGACAAGCCAATGGCCAACAGCGATGGCTACCATAAAGAGACCTACAAATTCAACAACGACAACAACTGCACGGAGCATGCCTATTTCGGCACCGACGGCAAACCGATGCTTTATTACAGCATCCACCGCGAGACCTATGCCTACGACACCAACGGCAACCAAGTGCTGATGGAGCTTTACGGCATTTCGGGCAACAAGGTCAACTGCGACGCAGGATGGCATAAGCGCACAACGGCCTACAACGAAGACAACCAGCCGACCGTGCGGAAATACTACAACGCAGCAGGCAAGGAACTCGAAACGCAGCGCTGGAACGGCGAATCGTGGACAGCTCAGACATCGGCAGCAAGACCCGTACAGCCTGCCCAGCCGACACCGCAGCGCACCGCTTCAAGCAGTAGCAACTGGACGGCAACGGCACAGGCCTTGGCCAGCGAGCTCCCCACGTCGACCACCGTTGGCAACACGCGCCTGACGATGACCGCCCTGCGCATCACCGGGGCAAACTCCTGTGAGCTCTCCTGCCGCATCAACGCCTCCATCTATGAGGCCGACCCCGACGACATCGACACCATCAAGGGCAACCTGCCCAATGCTGCCGCAGCCATCAAAAAGCAGCTCGGCGGCCGCGTTTCGGTGCGTGTCGTGCTCTACGATTCCAAGGGACGCCTCATCACCAGTGCAACGAAGTAAGTAGGTGCTCAGTAATTATAAAATAATCTGATAACCTCCTTACCCCTCCTAAATCACCAATCCATAAAAACGTATCATCATGAAAAAGTTATTTTCAACCCTTCTGTTGGTGTTCTTCTTCACGAGTTTCCAGGCTTTTGCCGATGGAGAGTTCACCACCCGCCAATTGGCGCTCCGTTCCGAAATTCAGTCCTTCCTGAAGCAAGAAGGCTTCATGCCTGAGATCGACAGCGACGGCGACATCAAGTTCAAGCGAGAGGGCAACACCTATTACGTCCGCATCGACAAGGCCAACAAGTCGCCGATGTACGTCCGTCTCCAGAGCTATTACAGTTATAGCGACAATTTGAGCAAGAGCAAAATCTCTGCCGCCCTTCCCGACCTCAACCTCTGGAAGGCCGTGAAGGTCGTGATGTATGAAAGCCAGTTCACCGTTCAGGCCGACATGTTCCTCACCAGTTCCGAGGCCTTCAAGACCGTGTTCTATAAGCTCATCAGCATCGTCTCCGACGTGGAAGACGAAGTGTTGAAACTCTGATAGTAATTTCTTCTTCATAAAGCAGCGGGCCTGCGCGAGAGTTTTCTCGTGCAGGCCCGTTTTCTTTCTTTGGCGACAAAGATGCGGCGCAGCGAAAATAAAGACAATCATCGTCATTCGTTGTTTTGCCCAGTCGCGGCAGCACCAATCAGACCATACAAAAGCCCCCTTCAATCCGTTCCTAAGGATTGTCAGCGAATCTGGGACGAGACGCGACCGAATCTGGGACGAGACGCGACCGAATCTGGGGCGAGGCACGACAGCACCTGGGAGGAGGCACGACTGAACGCGGGGCGGCGTTCGCTGACAGGTATAGGTTGTGGATTGGCGGGTTGCCTTGTCTGTAAACCAATGGTCTTTGCAAAATCAGGCAGGCTCCCACATCATTCACTAATAGTAAATACCCCCAAATACTCTATAGCTTTCCATATATTGCAATACGGCCTGCACGGGATGCTTACAGTTTTTTTGTTGATTAAGCATCAAAATCAATGTTGTCAAAAATCCAAGCAAATAATTTCTGCAAGCCGCACATTCTACCACAAAAAAGCACTAACTTTGTGGCAAAATATAAAACTATGGGTGCAAACAGTTCTTACAAGGCGATGCACGATATTGTGGAGCAGACAAAAGAAGGAACAATACTTATTCCTGATGATTTCACAACGTGCGGCACTCCCGATGCTGTACGGTCGGGACTAAGCCGCTTGTGCCGTAACGGATTGTTGTATCGCTTTGCAAAAGGTATTTACTATAGACCTTTGTATGACAAGTGGGACGGCACATTGCGTGAGCCGTCATTAGATGCCATTGCCTTGAAAATTGCTCAACGGGATAATGCGCGTATTATTCCGACTGGAGCATACGCACTTAACAAACTGGGATTATCTACTCAGGTTCCGGCTAACATTATCTATATAACGGACGGCTCTGCACGGCAGGTCAAGTTCGGAGAGGGAAAGAGTATCACTTTTCGGCACAGTAATGACTTGGGAAATTTTGCCTATCAATCCCAATTAATGCAACTGGCTGTTCTTGCCATGCGCGAGATTGGCGAGAAAACCATAACTGAAGACCAGAAGGGAATAATAAAAAATATGATAACCAGCCATGTCTCGGAACAAGAATTTAATCATGATATAGTTCTTGCTCCTACATGGATAAAAAAGATATTACAGCGATGAATTTCATTGGTCTGTCAAAAGAAGACCGTTTGGATATACTTGACCGTGTTTCCTCAGAATTGAACATCCGCCAGCGGGAGGTCATAGAAAAGGATTGGTGGGTCACGGCGGTTCTCCGTGCCATGTTCGGTTTACCTTACGCCGACCATTTGTCTTTTAAGGGCGGAACGTCGCTGAGTAAGTGCTGGCATCTGATTGACCGTTTTTCCGAGGATATTGATGTTGCTATTGATAGGGAGTATCTTGGTTTTACAGGAACCTTATCCAAGACGCAAATCAGTGACAAACTGCGTCGTACAGCCTGTTCTTTTGTAAGAGAGACCATGCAGCATGACTTGGCAGAACAGCTATATCAAAACGGCATATCAAAAGAAAAGTTCAAGGTGAATGTGGATATAACTCATATCTCCACAACAGACCCAGAAGTCATCAACATCAATTATGATTCCGTGCTGTCCTTTTCCATAGATGGAGCGGATGGTAATCAATATGTTCTTCCCAAGGTAAAAGTGGAGGTCAGCGGCAGGTCAATGAGCGAACCTGTGCAGGAAATTGCACTTGATTCCATGATTGACCAAGTATATCCGAAAGCACCCTTTGCAGAGCCTAAGTTCATGGTGCGAGCGGTTCTTCCGGAACGTACTTTCCTTGAAAAGGTATTCCTGCTCCACGAAGAATTTGCCAAGCCAAAAGATTTAATCAGAGTGGAACGGATGTCACGCCACATGTACGACATCGGGCAGATGTTGAAAACGCCGATAGCAGAGAGTGCTATCAATAATGCAGACCTCTACCGCCAAGTAGTGGAGCATCGCCGCATGTTCATCGGTTTGCGTGGCTTCGACTATGATACGCTTTATCCTGCGACACTCAATATTGTTCCACCGGTTTCAATTGCCGAACAGTGGAAAGCCGACTATGAGAATATGCGGATGCACATGATTTATGGAGAGTCTGTACCGTTTGATGAGCTGGTAGGTAATCTCAAAGAGTTGAACGATAGAGTAAAGAAATTGCACATAATATAGTAAAACAGGTAATGGGAAGGTTGTTGAAATATATCGCGGAAGAAACTCAAGGTGCTTGTTTTACTTCTTTCAAGTTCTGCTATGACACCTGACTTCGTCAATGCGCCACCCAAAGCCACCCATGATTTGTTGTAACTCATTGACTCTCAACCTGTGCTATGTAATGGCGCAGGAATGTGATGAAGTCAGGAAGAATAGGCGGCGGATTGGCAGATTGCCTTTTCGTCTGTCAACCATTCGTTTTCAGAAAAACGGAATGCTTGTTTGTTGCTTCTCAGAAGCTCCAGAATATCTCATTCTTTCGGACCTCGCGCGGAGATTGCGGCGAAAAAAGGCCCGGAGCGCACCATTGTTTGGTGTGTTCCGGGCCTTTTCTGTTGCAAATCCCGCGCGTGTGCCAACAGGATGCTTCCTTCTACCCTGTTTCTCAAAGAACCGCCAAGAGCCGGTTTCTCAAGGGAGTGTCGGGGGGGGTAAGATACGGCTGTCTATACGCATATTGGCATAAACTACCGCTAAACCAGAGACTTAGGGGGGTAAATGCGCTTTCTATAAACGGTGAAACTATATTCTTTGGCGATAGTCATAGTATTAGCATTATTGCTTAAAAAAGTTTTACCGGACAACAATAATAAAAAGTCATCGATTCGCGGCCGGCGGTAGCACGACTCGCGGACGGCGGTAGCACTACTCGCGGCCGACGGTAGCACGATTCGCGGCCGCGAGAAGATAACAAAGTCTACTTCGCGTGGGTTTCTCTTAGCGATGACCTTTATAGGGAGAGATATTTAGGAAATAGCTAACTCGTTGTTTGTAAATATTATATACATTTTCAACTTTACAGTCCCCCGACCTACCCATCACGGGCCGAATCGGGGGAAATCTAAATATTAAATTGACGTGAAGTTACAAAAAAAATCTGGTATTACACAAAGTCTGTCCTTTACAGAGTTTGACTTTTTACAAGTCTATCGCTGGAGCTTTGAAAAAAGCGAACTTGTGCGTATCCATGCACAACTTCCCATCAAGAAGTTGGCACAAGAAATAGTCGTCACGGTCATTGATTAAGTGCCACTCGCAATCATATTTTTATATACGCCTGTAATAGTCTGTTGTAGTACACATCGTCCCATTTTGTCGGGGCTTATTATGTGTCGAAATCGCTCAGTTGAGCATACGTCAGGAGTGTAGCTTCGGGGGCGTTGTAGTATGCCTTTCACAGGCAAAAGACGGCAAACAGCCGCTGACAATTAACTTTGCATTATCACACTTACGATGTGACAACTCGGATATGATGTCAATGGCTTGGTTTTCTTCATTATGTGTTACTCTATAACACTCACAATAACAACACCATCCATCTTCAGGACGGGTTTAATCTAAACACTGCTAAGTTGGAAAAATGTGGAGATTCGCTCGATTCGTGTTTTAGAACCGAGCATCCGTTTATAAGAGCATAAAACTACATTATCCAATTGCGTTAATGATATGATAAAGTAGTTTTATTGTATTCTCTATGTCGGTTAGGTCAGCCATACCTACTGGTGTATGCATATATCGCACGGCATAACCTATGGTAGCAGTCTTTTGCCCTGCACCCGAAAGTTGCAGATTACGGGTGTTGGTGCCCCCTGACGCTGCATTGTCGGCCGAAATCTGAATATTGATGCCGTGCTGCCGGGCAATATCTGTGATATATTCAAAAAATTCTGGATTTGTGTCGCCATTACGATATATTACAGGACCTCCTCCCAGTTTCACTTCACCGACTATTCGTGGTGACACATCTGGCACGTCTGAAGAGAAAGCGGCATCCAAACATACGACATAGTCGTATTTCTTACCAAAGGCAGACACAGCGGCTCCTTTGCAACCCAATTCTTCTTGTGTGGTAAACACCAAAGTCACGTCTTTGTCTGTCTTGCCACATAAGACGTGTGCAAGTTGTGTAAGAATAAAGGCTCCAACCCTGTTGTCTATTGCCTTGGATGCGATGCGGCCTTTGCCCAATATGCTTGCGTTTGAAATTGTGGTAACGTAATCTCCAACGCGAACCTTTTCTTTTACCTCCTCGTTGTTGAGACCCGTATCTATCCATATTCCATCGATGTCAGGAATCTTGGTTCTCTCGTCTCCTCTCATCAAGTGAATAGGTTTGCGTCCGATGACACCTTTTATAATCTTACCGCCGTTGCATCGTATATCGACAAATGAACCTATCATTGACACAATGTCAACGCCGCCACAGGGGCGTACATAAATGTATCCATCGTTGTCTATATACGTTACTTGCAGTCCGATTTCGTCAATGTGCGCATCAACAAGGATGTGCGCTGTGTTGTTACATTTTTGCGATTCACCATTGTCAGGAATATTTACTATCAAGTTGCCCATCACATCTTGGTGCATATGGCATTGGCTTGGCATATATTTTTTGCAAAGCAGTGTGGCTTCCATCTCGTTGCCACTTACGCCTGAAATATTGAGAAGCCGAAGAAGAAATTCTGTATCCATCATTACAAAATGTATTTTTTGATGTAACGCTCAATGAAATATTGCATAGATTCGCAATAGGCATTTTGAGCATCATGGTCGTCGCCGATGGTGGAATTATCGGCATAACAACCGCCCGCACAATGCCAATGGGCAATACAATCGCGACATCTTTCGTTTCGGTTGTGATTATGTGAAAGTATAAGCTTCAATTTCTTGTCGTTTATTTCAACTTTTCCATTTTCAGAAATATGACCATAAATGAATTTGTCAAAAAGTTTGTCCTTCCGTGACCCTATGCAGGGGCAGATAGAGATATCTCCATCTGAAGTAACGACAAATATGCCAGGACAAAAGCGGTCACTCACGCACATGGCATTGTTCAGATAGGGTGACGTCAGCCATATTCCATATTCTTTTGCTTTGTCCAATGCTTCGAAGAAGTTATCAACAAAACGGCGATAATAATTCATTCTCTCTTTGGGAGAAGAGAAATAATTATCTGAGATTAATGATTTGAAAAAGACCTTTTTTATTCTTGGAGTATTTGTCAACATAGCATCAAGCATGTCGTTCATACGATCTATGTTCTCAAGTGTAATGACGGCATTGAGTGCGACATCAACACCTGCCTCGGTAAACTGATTTATGTTTGATTTGACAGTTTCGTAATGTCCTCTTTGACGGTTTTGTATCTCCGGCAATATATCAAACGACACGCCAAGACTTACATTGTGCATCTTCATATAGTTCGCAATGTCATGCGAGAATATGGAACCATTCGTTACAATTGATATCGGAAGTGACAGCCTATGTTCGTCTGCGAGACTATAGGCATAGTCAAGAGCTTCTTTCAGAAGAGGCCATGACAGGAGAGGTTCTCCTCCTCCTAAAATTGATATTGTAAAACGTCTTCCCTGGGGCTGTCGTCTATTGAGAAAATAATTTATGGCCGTCTTTAACGAGTTAAGATCTATGGCATTGCCACTGCGCCCTTGGGCTGAATAACAATATGTGCATTTGAAATTACATATATTATTCGGCAGTATCATCATATTAGTAAAGCCCTCAATGCCATATTCGGTTAAGAAAATATTTTTGGAAGGAACC
>OHTJ01000230.1_pt1 | contig 23575 bp, 22 predicted proteins | sample 1578921 | NCBI WGS metagenome assembly OHTJ01 (sample SAMEA3879582, study PRJEB24766) | human gut metagenome | biome: human-associated habitat; feature: feces | place: USA | collected 1985/1987
CCCCTGATGGGTTTCTTTCGTAACTATCTTCCTTTCCGATGGCGGAAGATTTCCGAGTTTTTCGACAGTCTCAAGAAATCCTGCACGGCTTACGCCGTGCAGGATTTCTTTCATGCCTCCAAAACGAACTAACGACCGCAAACGTTACCAAGCTGACCTCTGCACGATGTATCATCTTTCAAAAATCTGCGCCGCCCTCGTGCGAACTCCTGCAAATTATTTCAACGCAATAAAGAATCCGCGAATTTTCCGTGAACATCGTAACGAAAATGTAAAGAATTTTTGTACAAAGTGAGAATTGATTTTTTCTGCAAAATAATTATCATATTGGACGGAATGCAAGAGGAGTTGCGTCCTTTTGCTCCAAAACATTATGATGTATGAATAGAGGAAGAGAAAAATGGTTAGCTTTCTGATTTGCCTGGCCTTGCTCATCGGCGGTTATTTCGTCTATGGCAAGGTGGTGGAAAACACCTTCGGGCCGGACGACCGCGAGACCCCCGCTGTGAAGATCAACGACGGCGTGGACTATGTGGTCCTTCCCCAGTGGAAGCTGTTCATGATCCAACTGCTGAACATCGCGGGCCTTGGTCCCATCTTCGGCGCTATGCAGGGTGCTCTGTGGGGCCCCATCGTGTTCCTGTGGATCACCTTTGGTACGATCTTTGCCGGTGCAGTGCATGACTACTTCTCCGGCATGATGAGCGAGCGCAACAACGGCGCTTCCATCTCCGAGATCTCCGGTATCTACCTGGGCGGCTTTATGAAGAACGTCATGCGCGTGTTCAGCGTGGTGCTGCTGATCATGGTGGGCACCGTGTTCGCCGTGGGTCCTGCCGGCCTGATCGTCACCCTGTTCAAGAACGGCGGCTCCACCGGCATTGTCACCACCACTCTGTTCTGGCTGATCATCGTCCTGGTGTATTATTTCATCGCCACCTTTATTTCCATTGACAAGATCATCGGTAAGATTTATCCTATCTTTGGTATCTGCCTGATCGTCATGGCCGTCGGCGTGGCCGTGGGCATCTTTGTCAAGCCTGAGTACACCATTCCCGAGATCTGGGATCACTTCGGTTCCATGCATCCCAAGGGAACTCCCGTGTGGAGCTTCATGTTCATCACCGTGGCCTGCGGCGCTATCTCCGGCTTCCACTCCACCCAGAGCCCCCTGATGGCCCGCTGCATGAAGAGCGAGAAGCAGGGCCGCTTCGTGTTCTACGGCGCCATGGTTTCCGAGGGCGTCATCGCCCTGGTGTGGGCCGCTGCCGGCTGCGCTCTGTATGAGGTCACCGGCGGCCTGAACACCGGCCTGGCCGAGATCCTGGCCAATGGTCAGTCTGCCGCCATCTATGATGTCTGCGTCAAGACCATGGGCAAGGTGGGCGTGGCCCTGGCCATGCTGGGCGTCATTGCCTGCCCCATCACCTCCGGCGACACCGCCTTCCGCAGCGCCCGTCTGGTGCTGTCCGACTGGTTCAAGATCGACCAGAAGAAGTGGAAGAACCGTCTGCTGCTGTGCGTGCCCGTTCTGGGCGTGGGCGCTGTCCTGGGCGTGGGCAATGCCCTGGGCTTCATCGACTACACCGTTATCTGGCGTTACTTCAGCTGGACCAACCAGACTCTGGCCATGATCGTCCTGTGGGCCGCTTCCATGTACCTGTACTACGAGAAGAAGAACTACTGGATTACCGCCGTGCCTGCCACCTTTATGAGCGCCGTTTCCGCCACTTACTTCCTGCTGGGCAACGAGTGCCTGGGCCAGTTCATCAACCACAAGACCGCCGAGGGCGTCACCGTGTACAACACCGCCTTGGCTTATCCCATCGGCATCGCCGTGGCCGTCCTGTTCCTGGGTATCTTCCTGTACACCATCAAGAAGCGCCATACCCAGCCTCACTACGAGACGCTGGGCAAGTAATTCGCCCCTTTTTCAAAACTTCGCAAAGCGGCAGGCCCCTCCTGCCGCTTTGCCCCTATGGGAGGAACTGCTATGATCTTTGCACCTGCACGCCTTGGCAGCGTCACGCTGGATAACGAGACCCTGGCGGCGGATAAGAAGGGCTGCCGCCGCTTCGGCCCCTGCGGCGTGGGCGAAAAGGCCCTGTATCTCAACAGCTTTTTCATCGACCGGCACTATTATGTGGCGCTGTCCTCGGTGCGCCGCGTGTTCAAGCGTGTGGCCATGAGCAAGGGCGGCTTCACCGGCAAGGGGGCCTTCGGCTCCATCCCCTACCTGGTGGTGGAGTACGACGGCGGCGAAAAGCAGTGCAATTTCAAGCACGAGGAGGATGTGGACAACCTGCTGGCCTGCCTCTCCAAGCTCTGCCCGGACCTGCCGCTGCAAAGCCGCAAGGTGGAGCAGCACATGGCCCAGCAGCGGGCCGAGAACGCCCGCCGCTATCTCAAGGAGCTGACGCCCCAGGCCCAGGCCGAAAGGGAGCGCCTGGAGCAGGCCCGCACCTTCCTGGAGGATCACACCAACCTGACCCGCCGCCTGTCCCAGGCGGCCAAGGCCAAGCGGGTCAATGACCGCTCCAACCCCAGCTATAAGTGGGTGGCCCTGGCCATCGTCATCGCCGGGCTTATTGCCTTGGTATACGGCGTGGTGTCCATGATCCGGGGCACCAACAGCGTGGGCATCTACTTTGCCCTGTTCGGCCTGGCGGCGGTGTTCCTGTTCTCCGGGGCCCATGTGCTGCCCACCGCCCGCAACAACAAAACGGCCCTGACCCGGGAGTGGGAGCAGGCCCAGGCGGACCTGGCGGCGGTGCTGCCGAAGGATTTCCCCCTGCCTGCCCGCTATGCCCACCCGGTGGTGCTGACCCGGATGATCCGCGTTCTGCGGGAGGGCCGGGCCCAGACCGCCGACGAGGCCCTGGACGTGGTGAAGCGGGACCTGAAGGCCCTGACCGCCGATGTCCAGGTGGAGCAGTGGGAGTATGACGAGGTGGTGGCCGTGAAGCCCATGTTCCTGCTGTCGGACTATCAATAACACAAAAATCTCCCCGCCCGGGGAGATTTTTTGCGCTTGACAAATACCCAGGAGGGGTATATAACTATAGATACCCCCACGGGGTATCATGAAACAAAGCGAGGCGGGGAAACTATGGAAGAACACAACTGCTGCCGCTGCTCCCAGCGGAAAAAGGAGCGCTCGCCGGAGGAATACAAGCGCCTGATCCACCGGCTCAACCGCATCGAGGGTCAGATCCGGGGCATCCGGGGCATGGTGGAGGCCGGGGCTTACTGTCCCGACATTCTGGTCCAGGCGGCGGCGGTGAACGCGGCCATCAACGCCTTCAACAAGGAGCTGCTGGCCAGCCACATCCGCACCTGTGTGGCCCAGGACATCCGGGACGGCAAGGATCAGGTCATCGACGAGCTGGTGACCACCCTGCAAAAGCTGATGAAATAGGAGTGGACCCAATGAAGCAATACAATGTCACGGGCATGAGCTGCGCCGCCTGCTCGGCCCGGGTGGAAAAGGCGGTGGGGAAGGTCCCGGGGGTCACGGCCTGCTCCGTGAGCCTGCTGACCAACTCCATGGGCGTGGAGGGCACGGCGGAGCCCTCCGCCATCATTGCCGCCGTGGAGGCGGCGGGGTACGGCGCGTCGGAAAAGGGCGCGGCCCAGTCGTCTCCCAGCGCCGACGAGCAGCAGCTGGAGGACCACGAGACGCCCCGTATCCGGCGGCGGCTTATCTGGTCCGTGGGCTTTCTGCTGGTGCTGATGTACTTTTCCATGGGCCACATGATGTGGGGCTGGCCCCTGCCGCCGTTTTACGACAACAACCATGTGGCCATGGGGCTGACCCAGCTGCTGCTGACGGGGATCATCATGGTCATCAACCAGAAGTTCTTCATCAGCGGCTATAAGGCCCTGTGGCACCGGGCCCCCAATATGGACACCCTGGTGGCCCTGGGGGCCACGGCGGCCTTCGGCTACAGCACCTATGCCCTGTTCGCCATGACGGCGGCCCAGGTCCGGGGCGATGAAGCCGCCGTCATGACCTATATGATGGACTTCTATTTTGAGTCCGCCGCCATGATCCTGACCCTGATCACCGTGGGCAAGATGCTGGAGGCCCGGTCCAAGGGCAAAACCACCGACGCCCTGAAAAGCCTCATGAGCCTGGCTCCCAGAACCGCCTCTGTGCTCCGGGACGGCCGGGAGGTGGAGGTGCCGGTGGAGCAGGTGCAGCAGGGGGACGAGTTCGCCGTCCGGCCCGGGGAGAGCATCCCTGTGGACGGCGTGGTGCTGGAGGGCTCCAGCGCCGTCAATGAGTCCGCCCTGACCGGCGAGAGCATCCCTGTGGACAAGGCCCCCGGCGACGGCGTGTCCGCCGCCACGGTGAACCAGTCCGGCTATCTCCGCTGCCGGGCCACCCGGGTGGGCCAGGATACCACCCTGTCCCAGATCATCCGCATGGTCAGCGATGCCGCCGCCACCAAGGCCCCCATCGCCAAGATCGCCGATAAGGTCTCCGGCGTGTTCGTTCCGGCGGTGATTTCCATTGCCGCCGTGACCACGGCGGTGTGGCTGCTGCTGGGCCACCCGGTAGGCTATGCCCTGGCCCGGGGCATCTCCGTGCTGGTGATCAGCTGCCCCTGCGCCCTGGGCCTGGCCACTCCTGTGGCCATTATGGTGGGCAGCGGCCTGGGCGCCAAAAACGGCATCCTGTTCAAGACTGCCGCTTCCCTGGAGGAAACGGGCCGGGTGCAGATCGTGGCTCTGGACAAAACCGGCACCATCACCAGCGGTCAGCCCCGGGTGACGGATATCCTTCCGGCGGAGGGCGTCACGGAGCAGGAGCTGCTGACAAACGCCCTGGCCCTGGAGCAGAAGAGCGAGCATCCCCTGGCCCGGGCTGTACTGGACCGAGCGGAGGGCCTGACAGCCCCGGAGGTATCGGATTTCCAGGCTCTGCCCGGCAACGGGCTGACAGCCAGGCTGACGGGCCGGACCCTGTGGGGCGGCAGCGCCGCCTATACGGCGGAAAAGGCCGCCGTTTCCCCGGAGCTGCAGGCCCGGACGGAGGAGCTGGCCCGGCAGGGGAAAACGCCCCTGTTCTTCGGGCTGGATGACCGGCTGCTGGGCATCATCGCCGTGGCGGATGTCATCAAGGAGGACAGCCCACAGGCAGTCCGGGAGCTGCGGAATATGGGTATCCATGTGGTGATGCTCACCGGCGACAACGAGCACACCGCCCGGGCCATCGGGGCCCAGGCCGGGGTGGATCAGGTCATCGCCGGGGTGCTGCCGGAGGGCAAGGAGGCCGCCATCCGCCGCCTGATGCAGCGGGGCAAGGTGGCCATGGTAGGCGACGGCATCAACGATGCACCAGCCCTGACCCGGGCCGACACCGGCATCGCCATCGGCGCGGGAGCCGACGTGGCCATCGACGCGGCGGACGTGGTGCTGATGAACAGCAGCCTGCCGGACGTGCCCGCCGCCATCCGGCTCAGCCGGGCCACCCTGCGGAACATCCACGAGAACCTGTTCTGGGCATTTTTCTACAATGCCATCGGCATACCCCTGGCCGCCGGGGTGTTCATCCCCCTGGGCCTGACCCTGAATCCTATGTTCGGCGCGGCAGCCATGAGCCTTTCCAGCTTCTGCGTGGTGTCCAACGCCCTGCGGCTGAATCTGTTCAAGCTCCGGGATAACCGGCACGATCATAAGAGAACCTATCATCTGAACAACGAGATCAAGGAGGAACAAGCTATGGAAAAGACACTGGAGATCAAGGGCATGATGTGCCCCCACTGCGAGGCCACCGTTCGCACCGCCCTGGAGGCTCTGCCCCAGGTTCAGGAGGCTCAGGTGAGCCACCAGACCGGCACCGCTGTGGTGACCCTCACCGGCCCGGTGGAGGACGACGTCCTGCGCCGCACCGTGGAGGACAAGGGCTACACTGTCACCGCCATCCGCTGACCCTACCGCCGTCCCTCCGCAGGGCGGGGCAAAAAAGCCTCGCAGACTGCAAGCCTTTTGTCAAAAATGGGCGAAGCCCATTTTTGACAGTATCAAGAAAAGCACGGCGCAAGCCGTGCTTTTCTCGTATAAATCTTCGGCTGAAAGAGGGTCCCAACAGCCGGATTCATCTTCAGGCTCTCTCCATGGCCTCCCGGAAGTCTCTCTGATCGGTGAAGATCTCCTGCTTGTAGGGGTTCTTCTTCTGTGCCTTGGCCCGCTTGATGATGCTGGCCAGGATCACCACGTTCACCACCAGCGCCACGATGGAGATCACGCCCTGGGCCGTGGGATTGGCCGCCGTGGGCCGGATGGCGGGATCCATGAAGCCGTTGGCATAGACGGAGGTGATGGTGCTGAACACGCTGTCATCCTGGAACAGGGGGAACACCTGGGCAAACATGCACCACAGGGCCAGGGTGTTGGCCCGGTTCTGGATCCAGCCGCCCTTGTTCCAGAAGTGGTTGGCAAAGGTGGGGGCCAGCAGCAGGGCCAGGCCGCAGTACCAGGAGTGAGTGGGCAGGCAGTTGTAGGTATACTCGAAGTTCCACAGGTCATAGGCCAGGATGTAGCACCAGGTCATGTCGGGCCACAGCATATCCTTCTGATCCTTGGAGGAATAGATACCCCACCAGGCGGTCATGCAGAAGATGTTGACGATACCGGCGATGCCGTTGACCCAGTTCCACCAGCCGCCGTACAGCCACACGTTCTCGGAGGACAGCCACCAACGGTCGCCGAACTCCTTCAGGGCCATGGCGCCCCGGATGCCGGACTCGAAGTCGCTGGCCACGGCGATGAGAATATTGATGGCCACAATGGCGAAGGGGAACACCTTGAACCACTCCGTCTTGCCGATGCTCCACTTATACTTGAGCATCATGAAGCCGATGCACCCGGCGGTGGCGGCGTACAGCTTGGCATAGTGGAACCAGCTGTTCATGTTGGTGTAGGTCTGGTTGTTCAGGGCCCACTCCGCGCCGGCCTGTGCACCGATGGCGATGGCGATGAAATACACCGTCAGCACGGCGGGCAGCACCAGAAAGCAGATGATGCCGCCGGTTTTGGTGCGGCGGGCGAACTCGTTGGCCAGCACCAGCCCCGTAAACACCAGCACAAAGCCCAGCAGCTGGTACAGGGCGGTCTCGCCATAGATCTGGAATAACATGTCCATTCCTCCTAAAAAATTTTCTGTCTCCTAAGCTCAGCCGCCTGGTCCAGCCAGAGAAGCCCAGACCATCGGCTATGTCGCCAATATAGCACAGGTTTCCTTAAAAAGTCAACTGTCACACGGAAGAAAGTGTTGAAAAAGCCGGAAAAAGCGGATATAATGGAACCAAAATCAGCTGTGGTATGTGGCCATACCACAGCCAGAGGAGGAAGCGCGTATGGAGTTTGAAAAGCTGGTGTCCCCATCGCTGAAGGACCTGTTCATCACCCACATCGAGGCCATGATCCTCTCCGGGGAGCTGCCGGTGGGGCAGCAGCTGCCGCCGGAGCGCCAGCTGGCCCAGTCCATGGGCGTCAGCCGGGCGGTGGTCAACAGCGGCGTGGCGGAGCTGGAGCGCCGGGGGTTTTTAGAGGTCCGGCCCCGGGTGGGCACCTTCGTCACGGACTATCGCCGGGCCGGGACCCTGGACACCCTGAAATCCATCATGACCTATAACCGGGGCCACCTGCGCAACGAGGAGATCCGCTCCATTCTGGAGGTCCGGGACGCCCTGGACAAGCTGGCGGCGGCGGGGATCATCGCCTGCGCCTCGGAGGAGGACATCGCTGCCCTGTTCCGGGCGGCGGAGGCCATCCGGGAGGCCGGGGACAACCGCCATGCGGCGGAGGCGGCCTTTGCCTTCCAGCATGAGCTGGCCATGCAGTCGGGCAACACCCTGCTGCCCCTGATCTTCCGGTCCTTCTATTCCTCGGTGCTGGTGCTGTGGGAGCGGTTCTGCGCCCTCAACGGCGTTTCCATGCTCTATGAGACCAGCGTCCGCCTGTGCCGCCACATCCGGGACCGGGACCTTTCCGCCGCCGTGGCCTGGATCGACTACTGCACCCGGGAGACCGTCTCCGGCAGCCGCCGGATATACTACTGATCCGGGAGCGGCAAAACCAATGTCACAAAAAGAAATCACCATCCCTCAAGGATGGTGATTTCTTTTTGGAGCAGGGTACGGGAATCGAACCCGCCTCCTCGGCTTGGGAAGCCGATGTACTACCGATGTACTAACCCTGCGAACCGTTACCTGCTGATTATAACAGACTCCCGGCGGTTTTGCAACCGCTTTTTTTGTCGGAACCGGGAAAACTGCGCCGCCCGGCCGGGGATGGGCAGTCCCGGGCCGGGCGGCGCAGGTTCAGATGACGTAGTTGTCCCCCTGGGGCAGGGACATCAGGTCTGCCAGGGTCACGCCGGAGAAGTATTCCCGGGTCACCCGGTAATACCCCTCCCACACCGGCAGCGTCCGGCAGTCGGCCGCCCGGGCACAGGCGCCGGCCCCGTCCTTCAGGCAGCTCACCGGGGCCAGATCGCCCTCGGACCGCAGCAGAATGTCCCACAGGGTGTACGTCTCCGGCTCCCGGGCCAGGCGATACCCACCCCCGATGCCGTGAACGCTCTCAATGAAACCGGCGGCCTTCAGGGCAGGCATCAGCTTCTCAATATATTTCAGCGAGATGTCCTGCCTTGCAGCGACCTCCTTCATGGGGATGTAACCGCCGTTGCGATGCTCCGCCAGGTCCAAAAGGATCCGGATGGAATACCGCCCTTTTGTCGAGATCATGCTATCTGCCTCCTTCGTCTCCCTCCATTATACCCCCAAACCGGTGGGTAAGGCAAACCTTTTTTGGTAAATTTCCACATTTTCTGTCGGAACATTTGCATATTCATGATGAATATGCTATACTGCTGAAAAATCCACAGAAATGAGGTGCTCTTATGGACCAATACAAGATCATCCAGGTAAAGGAAAGCGTTTTCGCCGATAATGACCGGGAGGCGGACCGGGTCCGCCAACAGCTGAAGGGCCAGGGGACCTTTCTGCTGAATCTGATGTCCTCCCCCGGCAGCGGCAAGACCACCACCCTGCTGCGCACCGTGGAGGGGCTGAAGGATCAGCTGCGCATCGGCGTTATGGAGGCCGACATCGACTCCGACGTGGACGCCGCCGCTATGGCGGGCGCAGGGGTCCGCTCCATCCAGCTGCACACCGGCGGCATGTGCCACCTGGACGCCGGCATGACGGAGCAGGGCCTGCAGGAGCTGGGGACGGAGGACCTGGACCTGGTGGTGCTGGAGAACGTGGGAAATCTGGTGTGCCCGGCGGAGTTCGACACCGGCGCCGTGAAGAACGCCATGATCCTCTCTGTGCCGGAGGGCCACGACAAGCCCCTGAAATACCCCCTGATCTTCACGGTGTGCGACGCTCTGATCATCAACAAGATCGACGTGCTGCCCTATTTCGACTTCGACATGGACAAGGTGGTGGAGTACGCCCACCGCCGCAACCCCAATCTGAAGATTTTCCCCATCTCCGCCAAGTCCGGCCTGGGCGTGGATGCCTGGCGTCAGTGGCTGCTGGCCGAGACCCGGGCCTGGAAGGAGAGCTGACCCCATGGAGCAGATTTTCTCCCAGCTGTTTTACGAGGTGGAAAAGCACCGGGACACGGTGCTGGTGACCCTCATCGCCGACCGGGGCAGCGCCCCCCGGAAGGCCGGGGCACAGATGCTGGTGGGGGCGGAGGGCCGCCTGGTGGGCACCATCGGCGGCGGCGCGGTGGAGGGCCGCAGCATCCAGCTGAGCCAGCAGCTGCTGGCCCAGCGCCGCTCCTGCATCCGGGAGTTCCCCCTGCACCAGGCCCCGGAGCGGGACATCGGCATGGTCTGCGGCGGCGACGTTACCGCCCATTTCCAGTTTATCCCGGCGGAGGACCCCACTTGGAGCGAAACCGCCAGCCGGGCCCTGGCCCTGCTGAACCGCCACACCGCCGGCTGGCTGGTGCTGGCGGAGAACGGCTCCGCCCCGGCGCTGCTGGACCGGGAGAGCGTGGTTTCCGGCAGCCTGCCGGAGGATACCGCCCAGGCCCTGCGGACCCCGGGCTTCTCCATGGCGGCGGGGTATATCTCCCTGCCCCTGCCCATCGGCCAGCGGGCCCTGCTGTTCGGCGCGGGGCATATCTCCCAGGCCCTGTGCCCCCTGCTGACCACCATCGGCTTCCGCCCGGTGGTGTTCGATGACCGGCCGGAGCTGGCCAACACCCGGCTGTTCCCCACGGCGGAGCAGGTGATCTGCGGGGACTTTACCCGCATCAGCGACTATCTGACCATCACCGACGAGGACTTTGTGGTCATCATGACCAGCGGCCATGTCCGGGATTTCCAGGTGGAGGAGCAGACCCTTCGGGGGGACTTTGCCTATGTGGGGGTCATCGGCTCCCGTCGCAAAACTGCGTCGGTGAACCAGCGGCTCCGGGAGGCGGGCGTTCCGGAGGAGGCCATTGCCCTGGTGCACACCCCCATCGGCACCCCCATCCTGGCGGTGACGCCGGAGGAGATCGCCGTCAGCATCGCCGGAGAGATGATCCAGGTCCGGGCGCAGCGCCGGGGACCCACCTCCCACGGCTGCCCCATGCACGGGTGATTGCATAGTAAAAGCACCAGACAGGGCCTGCCCCTGCCTGGTGCTTTTGTTGTTCAAAGCCGTCACGGCCTTTCATAGCGGTATTCCAGCCCGAAATCCCGGTCATCCGCCTCCCGGTGCAGATAATCGCAGCCCTTTTCCGACACGATACGGAAGCCGCATTTTTCGTGGGCCTTCAGGGATGCGGCGTTCTTTTTCCCCACGCAGTCGCAGAGCCGGAACGGCCCCTCCGCTTTCATTGCGTCCAGGACCTCCGAAAGGAGCCGGAGGCCGTATCCCTGCCGTCTCCGGTCCGGGCGCGTCTCCAGGGCCTCCAGGTAATACGGCCCCTCCGGAATCCTACAGATCCTCAGGGCGCTGACCCACACGCCGTCCGCCTCAAGGACCCAGAAAACGGCCTCCGGCTCCTTGAAGAACTCGTTTTTCAGAAAGTCCAGAAATCCGGACTCCACCATGCGGACGGCCGCCTCCTTGTCCGGCTCCTCCGGGCAGAAAAAGTCCGTGTTTTCCAGGTTGCTTTCGGCGTAGACATCCATCAGCTTTCTCTCGTCCAGCGCCTGACCGTCTGTGATTTTCAGCAGCATCTTTTCTCTTCCTGTTTCCGGCTCTCCCGCCTGTGCGTCATATCTCCCGCTCCATGACAATGTACCGGGCCTCGCCTATGGTCTGGAAACGATTTTTCGTCCAGAAAGCATGGCTCTGGGGATTGCCCTTGTCCACCCCCAGGCGTATTTTTTCGCAGCCGCAGGAGGAAAGATACGCCGCAAGCCCGCTGACGATCTGTGAACCCACGCCCCGGTGCTGATACCGCACGTCGGTCATGAACAGGCCGATGAAGGCAGTTTTTTTCTCGGGATAGCCCAGGATCAGGTCCATAATGGCCGCCAGGGACCCGCCGTCGAAAAAGCCGACGTAATATTTGTCCTCGCGGCTTTTTCCCGGCGGCAGGGCCTCCATGTCGTCCAGTATGCTCTCTTTTGTCACAAAGGGCTCATGATACCGGTAAAAAATCCGGTTTTCGCGGCACAGCTCATAGATGGCGTCCACGTCATCCCGGCCCAACCTCCGCACCTGATAGGTTTTTGAAAATTCGGATATCTCCACGTCAAGCACCTCCGTCAAATCCCATTTTCCGCCTTATTCAAACGCCCTGTTGAAGATAACCGGCAAACTTGAAGTTGTCAGTCCAAAATCAGGACGCCTGCGCAATCGGACATTTGTGTAAATGAAAGGTCTGGAAAATCTTTTCTCAGTTCCTCAACGACAAAGTAGATTTCATCATTATCCCATGTGTCTCCTGCCTTCAATTTACACTGTTCTAAGTCCTTTCGTGTTTCAAAGGCAACATCGCCGATAATAATTTTACCGGATTCTTTTAAGTAGTTACGCAAGTCTAACAGAAAGTCGTTCTTTTGCGCATCCGTCAAATGATGTAGAGAGTATGTCGCAACAATATAATCATAACGAAAGTTACGCAATGGTTCGACAAGCCCTTTTGAAAAGTCCCCCTGATATAAATGCGCATTTGGCATTTTCTCAGACGCCAACGCAATCATTCTTGATGAAAAGTCCTGCCCATAAATGGAACAGCCTCGCTCGTATAGTTTTGTCGTTAATGTGCCTGTTCCGAATCCAATATCCAGCACGGCGGCATTTTCAGCTCTCATTATGGCCTGAAAAATGAACCCAAGAACCTTTTTATAACCGGCAAAAGGGTATGTGTTTTCCTCATCAGAAATGCCAACAGTTTTGTCATAGCCATCAGCCCAAAGGTCGAACTCTATGTTGTTTAGCATACTTACTTCCTCCATCAAATCCCATTTTCTGCTTTATTCAAACGCCCCGCTGACATAGCGGTACTTATCCAGGCTGGACGCAGCATTCCAGGTCATGTAGCCGCCGGTGTTGCCGGTTTCGGTCAGGGCCCGGATCTGGGCGGCGATCTCATCGGGGCCATAGGTGTTATAGGGCTCCCGGATGGCGTTGTAGCACTGGATCCAGGTGCGCACCGCGGCAGGGGAGGGGGTCTCCTGCTGGCGGGCGGCGGCCTTTTCGCCGAAGGTTTTCATGGTCTCATAGGGATGCTCCCAGGGCAGCCAGCTGCCGGAGGCGGAATAATGGTCCGGGTACGGCATGGCGCTGATGGCGTCCACCACGCCGCTGATGGCGGCCCAGTACTGGCCATAGGCGGTGACGTATTTCTCGGCGCACTCGCCGAACACGTCTGCCGAGACATACACCCCCGCCTCATGGAGCCGGTCGGCGGCATACTGCAAAAACCGCTGCACCGCCTGGGCCTTGCTCTCGTCATTGATGTTGCGGTAGTCAATGGTGCCCGCCTCGTCATAGTCCCAGGTGCCGTCCGGGAAGCGGACATAGTCGAACTGAATTTCGTTGAAGCCCATGGTCCGGGCGGCCTCCAGGGCCAGGTCCACCTTATACTGCCACACATCGCGGCTGTATACGCTGGGCCAGTACATGCCGCCGATCTTCAGTGAATTGCCGTCCAGGTCCGCCACCACGCACTCCGGGTGGTCCGTGGCCAGGTTGGGGTCGTTGAAGGCGGTGATCCGGCCGATGACATAGTACCCGGCGTCCTTCAGCTTCCGCACCGCCGCCTGATAGTCCTCTAAGGTGTTGTAGGCGTCCTCGTAGGCGCTGGGGGAATACTGCTGCATCACCGGGGAGGCGTAGCCAATGGCCCCACCGTCCATCACGTCCACCACAAAGGCGTTGATGCCGCAGCCGTCGGCCACGGCAATGTAGGCCTCCGGATTCCGGATGGCCTCATTGTTCAGATACAGGGCCTTCACGGTGCCGGGCATGACGTTATTCTCGAACTTGGGCTTTTCATAGGCGTCATAGTCCAGCCCCGCCGCGTCGCCGCCGCCATAGCTGTCGCCCCGGTCGGCGTGGAACTGGGCCATATCCGCGTCATAGGCCGCGGCGGCCTCCTCCTCCGTCAGCCGGACATACCGGGCGGGGATGCAGCCCCCCTCCGCCTGGTAATAGGCCACGCTGCCGTCCTCCGCCAGTCCCCGGTAGCCGGTAACGGTCAGGGCCTGGCCCCGGAGCACCAGGGGGCCGGTGGGGTTCCCGTCCCCGTCCGTCAGGTTCTGGGCCCGGCGGACATACACCGTCTCCAGCGTCACCACCGCGCTGACGTCACTGGTGAGGTTGGCCCGGTCCAGCCAGCCGAAGCTGCCGTCCTCCCGGGGCACCCGAACCTGGTCCGGGTGGTCATCACTGGCCTCCTCCACCACATAAGTCACCTGACTGCCCCGGATCAGCTGCTCCAGAACGGCGCCCTCCTCATCGTACAGGGGGGCCGTTTCCGACGCCGAGGCGATATAGCCCGCCGCCGTCTCCAGGGGCTTTGCCTGCTGCCGGGTGAAGTGCCACACCAGGGCGGCAATGGTGGCCAGGCACACCAGAGCCAGGGCGATCCCCGGCCACCGGGGGCGGCGCTGCTTCCGGCTGCGCCGGGGCCGGGGGGTATATTCCGGCTCTGCTTCCGGAGCCCAATCGGGGGCCCATTCGCCGGTCTGCTGCTGATTCACGGACATAGGGGAAATACCTCACTTTTTGGATTTTCCCCCATTATACCGTATTTTTCGCCGGATGGCTACCCTTTTGTTTCTGTCCCGGCCTGTCCCGCCGAAAAATCGGGACAAAACCCGGCAAAAGCGGGACAAACCGCCGGTGATGCGGACGGAAATGTGAATTTTTTCCCCTCCCCTTGCAATTTTGAAAAAATAGGCTATGATATAGGAGAAAGAATATGTCCCGCCCGGCGGGAGAAGAAAAGAAGGTACTGTTATGACAAAAATTGACATCGTGTCCGGTTTCCTGGGCGCAGGTAAGACCACCCTCATCAAGAAGATGGTGAAGGAGGCATATCAGGGCGAGAAGCTGGTGCTCATCGAAAACGAGTTCGGCGAGATCAGCATCGACGGCGGCTTTTTGAAGGACGCGGGGATCCAGATCTCCGAAATGTCCTCGGGCTGCATCTGCTGCTCCCTGGTGGGCGACTTCGGCAAGGCCCTGCGGGAGGTAAAGGAGCAGTTCCAGCCGGACCGCATCCTCATCGAGCCCTCCGGCGTGGGCAAGCTCAGCGACGTCATCGTGGCGGTGGAGAACACCGTGGCGGATATTCCGGATATGAAGCTGAACTCCTTTGTCACCGTGGCCGATGCCGGCAAGGTGAAGGTGTATATGAAGAACTTCGGCGAGTTCTATAACAACCAGATCGAGTCTGCCGGCACCATCATCCTGTCCCGGACCCAGAAGCTGACCCAGGAGAAGCTGGAGGCCGCCGCGGCCCTGCTGCGGGAGAAGAACCCCACCGCCGCCATCCTGACCACCCCCTGGGACCAGCTGGACGGCAAGACCATTCTGGCCGCCGTGGAGAAGGTGTCCCTGGCCGACGAGCTGCTGGAGAAGATGCGGGCCGAGCACGAGGCCGAGGAGGCCGAGCACCATCACCATCATCACGAGCATGACGACGATGACGGCCACGACGAGCATGAGCATCACCATCATCATGACCACGATGACGAGGACGGCCATGAGCACTGCTGCCACCATCACCATGAGGATGAAGAGCACGAGCATCACCACCATCATCACGGCGAGGGCGAGTGCGACGACCCCGCCTGCTCCTGCCACCACCATCACCACCACGCCGACGAGGTGTTCACCAGCTGGGGCGCGGAGACCCCCAAGCAGTTTACCCAGGCGGATATCGACCGCATTCTGACGGCCCTGGATTCCGGCGAATACGGCGCCATCCTGCGGGCCAAGGGCATTGTGCCCGCCGCCGACGGCCAGTGGCTGCACTTTGACTATGTGCCCCAGGAGCACGAGGTGCGCTATGGCGCCGCCGACTACACCGGCCGCCTGTGCGTCATCGGCTCCCAGCTGAAGGAGGACGGCCTGAAGACCCTGTTCGGCCTGTAAGGAGACGCCTATGGACATTCCTGTATATCTCATCACCGGTTTTCTGGACGCCGGAAAAACCGACTTCATCAACGGCATCCTGAAGGACGGCTTCGCCGCCGAGGACCGGACGCTGCTGCTGTGCTGCGAGGAGGGGGAGACGGAGTATGACCCCAAGGCGCTGTTCAACGTCTTCACCTACACCGTGGACGATCCCGCCCAGCTGACGCCGGAGTTCTTCAAAAAGCTGGAAAAGCAGTACCGGCCCAAGCAGGTGATCATCGAGTTCAACGGCATGTGGAGCTTCGAGCCCCTGTACCGGGAGGGTCTGCCTGCCAACTGGATCCTGTATCAGATCATGTGCCTGGTGGACGCCACCACCTTTGAGCCGTATCTGCGGAACATGGGCCAGCTGATGATGGAAAAAATTCTCAACGCGGACATGATCATCTTCAACCGCTGCAATGAGGAGCTGCGCAAGGCCCTGCGGGGCCGGAACCTGCGGATGGTGAACCGCCGGGCGGACATCTATCTGGAGAACACCGACGGCACCAGCGAGGACTACGTCACCGACGATATGTCCCCCTTTGACCTGTCCGGCGGCCACCTGGACGTGCCGGACAACGACTACGGCATCTGGTATGTGGACATGATGGACAACCCCCAGCGCTACGACGGCGTCACCGTGCGGTATAAGGCGCTGATGTGCCACTCCAAGAAGTTCCCGGGGATCCACTGCCCCGGCCGCTTCGCCATGGTGTGCTGCAACAACGATATGCAGTTCCTGGCCCTGGTGTGCAAGGGGGAGGGACTGGAGAAGTTCAAGAACCGCCAGTGGGTGGAGATCCAGGCCACCGTGAAGAAGGAGCAGTGCCAGGCCTACGACGGCGAGGGCCCGGTGCTGTACGTCACCGGCGTGAAGCCCTGCCAGAAGCCGGACCCGGAGAACGTCAGCTTCTGATACGAAGCGTAATATTCGCATATAATAATACAAATAGCAAAAGAGGAACGGCTGCGCCGTTCCTCTTTTGCTTGTCAAAAAGTATCCCTGCCGTGACACCACAAGGGAGAAATCGCCCTGTTCCCAGGGTGACGCGGCCCGCTGAGGGCAGCGGGCCCTACGGACGGCCTGCCGGTCCCCCCGTTCCTGTAGGGCGGGGCCCGCGTCTGCCCACCATCGTGCCAGCCGACTGGCAGGCATTGTGTCATGCCCGCCAGTCGGGGCACTTCCTCGAAATCGCCTTGCTTCATCCGCCACCGGCGGCGCTTCGGCGATTTCCCCGGCGGAAAACCGGCTTTGTTTACAAATAATTCAAAGGCTTCCACTTGACAAGGGCGGCAGGGGGTGGTAAACTGCGCTTAGCACTCAGGAAGTTGGAGTGCTAACGGAGAAAACGATATGGAATTGACCGATCGAAAAAGACAGATACTGAAGATCGTGGTGGAGGAATATGTGGCGGCGGCGGAACCGGTGGGCTCCAAGGCCATCGCCCAGAGGATGCCTGGCAAGATCAGCTCCGCCACCATCCGCAACGAGCTGGCGGACCTGACGGAGATGGGCTATCTGGAACAGCCCCACACCTCCGCCGGACGGGTCCCCTCCGCCAAGGGCTACCGGCTGTATGTCAACGAGCTGATGGAGCGCCGGTCCCTGAGCCGGGAGGAGGAGGAAAAGCTCAACGCCTCTCTGGCCGAGAAGCTGGCGGGAACGGACCAGGTCATGGCCCGGGCGGGCCAGATGGTCTCGTCCTTTGTGGGCTATCCCGCCTACGCCGTGGCGGACCACAAAACCGCCGCCACCGTGCGGCGCTTTGAGCTGATCCCCGTGGACCAGAGCAGCTTCATTGCCGTGGTGATGCTGTCGGACAGCCAGGTGAAAAGCCAGCTGCTGCCCCTGCAATTGCCGGTGGCCGACGGGGGCCTGCCGGACATGAGCCACCTGCTGAACACCCATTTCACAGGCATCGGGCCGGAGGACATGAACGGCCGGCTGATGAGCCTGTCGGAGCAGGTGCCCGGCCAGTGGTTCCTGCCGCTGAACCAGGTGGTGGAATATGCCGGACGGCTATTGAAGGAAGCCAACAGCCAGGAGGTCTTTACCGGCGGGGCCAAGGAGTTCCTGCGGTTCCCGGAATACCGGGACGCGGACAAGGCCCACGACCTGATGACCTTTATGGTGGACAATAAAGAACAGCTGCCCGCGCCCACGGAGGGCGGCCCGGTGCAGATCCTCATCGGCCCCGAAAATCTCAACGAGGCCCTGCGGGACAGCAGCGTGGTGGTGGCCAGCTATGACATCGGAGACAATATGCGGGGCCTGGTGGGCGTGGTCGGACCCACCCGGATGGACTACGCCACCGTGGCGGCGCGCCTGAGCTACTTTGCCGAGAGCCTGGGCCGCATGTTCGGGAAGAACCAGCTGCCCCCCAAGGAGGACCAGGAAACATGAGCGAGAATGTGAATCAGGAAAACAAGCAGGAACAGGAAAACACGGACACCCCGGAGACCCAGCCCCAGCAGGAGCCGTCTCCGGAAACGGCGGAGGAGACCTTCACCGTCACCCGGGACCAGATGGAGAAAATGGAACAGCTGGCCAAGATGGTGTCCGACGCCAGCGACAAATATCTGCGGCTGGCAGCGGAATACGACAACTTCCGCAAGCGCACCGCCAAGGAGAAGGAAAGCCTCTACGGCGACGCCAAGGCCGACACCGTGAAGCCCTTTTTGGAGGTGCTGGACAACCTGGAGCGGGGCCTGGCCCAGTTCGAGGAGGGGGACCCCCACCGCCAGGGCATGGAGATGATCTGCAAGCAGTTCATGACCGTGCTGGAAAAGCTGGGTGTGCAGCAGATCGAGGCCCTGGGCCAGCCCTTTGACCCCGCCCGCCACAACGCCGTGATGCATGTGGAGGATGAGTCGGCCGGGGAGAACACTGTGGTGGAGGTATTCCAGCAGGGATACGCTTTGGGCGACAAGATCCTGCGGTTCGCCATGGTAAAGGTTGCTAATTGAGAGGAGCATGTGCTATGAACGGAAAAAAACTTTATAAAAGCCGGGATAACCGGATGATCTCCGGCGTGTGCGCCGGGATCGCCGAGTATTTCAATATGGACCCCACCATCATCCGTCTGGCCTGGGTGCTGTTCAGCCTGCTGGGCGGCAGCGGCGTGCTGGGCTATATCATCGCCGCCATCGTGATCCCCGAGTATCCGATGGACTGACCCTTGTAAACAAATTTTATTTCATATATTCAGGAGGCAATTATTATGTCTAAAGTTATCGGTATCGACCTTGGCACCACCAATTCCTGCGTAGCCGTCATGGAGGGCGGCGAGGCAGTTGTCATTCCCAACGCGGAAGGTAACCGCACCACCCCGTCCGTGGTGGCCTTCTCCAAGACCGGCGAGCGCATGGTGGGCCAGGTGGCCAAGCGCCAGGCCATCACCAACCCCGACCGCACCATCTCCTCCATCAAGCGCGAGATGGGCTCCGACCACCGGGTCAGCATCGACGGCAAGTCCTACACTCCCCAGGAGATCAGCGCCATGATCCTGCAGAAGCTCAAGAGCGACGCAGAGGCCTATCTGGGCAGCACCGTCACCGAGGCCGTTATCACCGTCCCCGCCTACTTCACCGATGCCCAGCGTCAGGCCACCAAGGACGCCGGCAAGATCGCGGGTCTGGACGTGAAGCGTATCATCAACGAGCCCACCGCCGCGGCCCTGGCCTATGGCGTGGACAAGGAGCAGGCCCAGAAGATCATGGTGTATGACCTGGGCGGCGGCACCTTCGATGTGTCCATTCTGGAGATCGACGACGGCGTCATCGAGGTTCTGGCCACCGCCGGCAACAACCGGCTGGGCGGCGACGACTTCGACCAGTGCATCATGAAGTACCTGGTCAGCGAGTTCAAGCGCACCGAGGGCATCGACCTGTCCGGCGACAAGGTTGCCATGCAGCGCCTGAAGGAGGCCGCCGAGAAGGCCAAGATCGAGCTGTCCGGCGTGACCACCAGCAACATCAACCTCCCCTATATCACCGCCGACGCCACCGGCCCCAAGCACCTGGACGTGACCCTGACCCGGGCCAAGTTCAACGAGCTCACCGGCCATCTGGTGGACGCCACCATGGGCCCCGTGCGCCAGGCCATGTCCGACGCCGGTCTGAAGCCCTCCGACCTGTCCAAGGTCCTGATGGTGGGCGGCTCCAGCCGTATCCCCGCCGTGGTGGAGGCCGTGAAGAACTTCACCGGCAACGAGCCCTTCAAGGGCATCAACCCCGATGAGTGCGTGGCCATGGGCGCGGCCCTGCAGGCCGGCGTGCTGACCGGCGACGTCAAGGGTCTGCTGCTGCTGGACGTGACCCCCCTGTCCCTGGGCATCGAGACCATGGGCGGCGTGTGCACCCGCCTGATCGAGCGCAACACCACCATCCCCGTGAAGAAGAGCCAGATCTTCTCCACCGCCGCCGACAACCAGACCAGCGTTGAGGTCAACGTCCTGCAGGGCGAGCGTGAGATGGCCGCCGCCAATAAGAGCCTCGGCCGCTTCCACCTCGACGGCATCGCTCCGGCGCGCCGCGGCGTGCCGCAGATCGAGGTCACCTTCGACATCGACGCCAACGGCATCGTGAACGTCAGCGCGAAGGACCTCGGCACCGGCACCGAGCAGCACATCACCATCACCTCTTCCTCCAACATGAGCAAGGAGGATATCGAAAAGGCCGTCAAGGACGCCGAGCAGTACGCCGCTGAGGACGCCAAGATCAAGGAAAAGGTCGAAGTCCGCAACCAGGCCGACCAGATGGTCTACCAGAGCGAGAAGACCCTCGGCGAAGTGGGCGACAAGATCCCCGCGGACGAGAAGGCCAAGGTTCAGAGTGGTATCGACAAGCTGAAGGAAGTCCTCAAGGGCGACGATACCGACGCCATCAAGAGCGCGACCGAAGAGCTCACGCAGATGTTCTATCAGATGAGCGAGAAGCTCTATCAGCAGGCGAACCCGCAGGGCGGCGCACAGGCCGGTCCTGACATGGGCGGCCAGAACGGCGGCGCGCAGACCGGCCCGAACGGTCAGCAGTATTATGATGCTGACTACAAGGTCGTGGATGACGACGACAACAACAAGAAGTAATTTGAAACCGATCGACGCAGCGGGGACAGTTTATACTGCCCCCGATTGCGGCGTTTTTAGGAGCGTAGTCTATGGCTGAAAATAAAAGAGACTATTACGAGGTGCTCGGCGTTTCCAAGGGCGCTTCGGAAGAAGAGATCAAAAAAGCATACAAAAAGCTCGCACGCAAGTATCACCCCGACATGAACCCCGGCGACAAGGAAGCCGAGGAGAAGTTCAAGGAGGTCAACGAGGCCAACGAGGTTCTCTCGAACCCCGAGAAGAAGGCCAAGTATGACCAGTTCGGCTTCGCGGGCGTCGACCCGAACTACGGCGCGGGTCAGGGCGGCTACGGCGGCGCGGGCGGCTTCGACTTCGGCGACCTGGGGGACATCTTCGGCAGCTTTTTCGGCGGCGGCTTTGGCGGCGGCTCAAGAGGCGGCGGCTTTGGCGGCGGACGCAGATAAAAACGCAATCGGCACTTCCTTTTTTGGGAGTGCCGATTTTTTGAAAAATTTTTCCTTGACCTCTTCTACAGGCATATCCAAGCCGGTATACAGCTTTGCTGCCGCTGCGCCCTGATAGATGAGCATCCCCAGACCGCCGACTGTTTTGCAGCCTGCCGCTTCGGCATCCTGTAAAAGCTTTGATTCCTCTGCCATATCACAGAAGGCTTCTAAAACTTCTTCAGCAGTAATATACATCCCGGAAATTGCACTTCGAAAGCCCCGGTACATGGTCAGGATATCCTGCAGTTTATAAGAAAATGCCAGTGGCATATTCTGTTCTTCAATAAATGTTTCCAAAGTATCCGGATCGATATTATACTGTGTCAGCTCTGATATCAGGGACTTCACTTCACTGATATATCCCATCTTTTTCATATTTCCCTGCATGACGCATAAATCATCCATCTGCTCTTCGGCAACCTTACGCAATACAAGGTTTTTCCCGGTCTCTTCTAAAACTGCCATATTCGTCTTTCCTAATTCATCGAAAATACGATATGCCAGTCGCTGGAAGCTGACCACATCTATATTCATAATACTGTTTTTTTCCTGTAACCGAACAAGTTCACGCTGCGTCTGCATCGTGAACTGTTCCGGTACTACTACATAATAATTTTTCTTTAAATTCTTCTGAGCTTCTTTGACTGTTTTGCGGAATACATAGCCTGACTTTCCGCTTCCAGCACTGCCCAGCACAAATTGCAGTGCCATATCAGATTCCTCCTACTGATTCTCCTACCAAAAGTTCCCCATTGATAATCACACGCTCCACCAGCGTTGTCTTAGGCTGCTCGATTCTCTGTACCAGACGTTTTACGGCCTCTTCCCCAATCTTTCTGGTATTCTGCCGTATAGTCGTAATCTTTGGACTCATCAGCTGGGATACTTTTGTTCCATCAAAACCTGCAATAGAAATATCATCCGGTACTTTAAGTCCCATTTCATCAATTACATTAATCCCACCAATTAATGCTGTATCATCCGGGTAGAGAATACAGGTCGGCGGGTCAGGCAGATTTAAAAGTTCCCTGGTTGCCTTTGCCACAAGCCTGGTATCCAAATATTCTCCTTCCTTTAAATAGTCATCCGGAACATTCAGATTAAAGCTCTCCATTGTCTGGAAAAAGCTGGTCAGACGATCTCTGGTAACAGCCGAATGTTTTTCCCCATAAATGTATGCAATTTTCCGGTGTCCCTTGGAATAAATATAACGTACCTTATTAGAAGAAACAACCGTGCAGTTGTAATATACATAATCCACAGTAACAATCGGAATATTACTCTGCAAAAGTTCCTGTACCTCCGGTTCCTCAAACCTGGCACACACAATTCCAACTCCGTCAAAATTCCGGTATTTACAGTGTTCAAGATATGACATCTTATGATTCACATGCACATTATTAATAAAAGTGATATCATAGCCTAATTCTTCCGCCTTTTCTTTAAATCCATTTAAGATGCCAGAGAAATATTCATGGGTAAGCCCTCTTCCGGCCTCCTCTTTAAAAAGTACTCCTAAGTTATAAGAACGGTTCGTCTTTAATGCCCTTGCTGCCGCATTCGGAAAATATCCCATCTCCTGTGCTGCTTCTTTAATCCGTATCCTGGTCTTCTCCCCAATATCACTATGTCCATTCAACGCTTTACTTACTGTTGCCGTTGAGACACCGCAACGCTTCGCCACGTCCTTTAATGAAACCATTTCTTTTCTCCTTTTTATCCCCGTATCCACTCATCTGCAGATACTATATTTCAATTCCGACTGCCTCTTTTGCCAGCCGGTCTGCTTCTTCATTTCCTTCTACCCCTGAGTGCCCTTTTACTTTTACAAAATGAAGCGTAATTTTATCCTTTATGCTCTGAATATAGTCATAATAAGCAATGGTTCCTTTCTTATTCCGTTTCCATGCTCCTGTTGCCCACATTTCAATGCCCATATAGTCATAATATATCGTAAGCTCTGCCAGTCCAAGCTCCACTGCCTTCTCAATGGCAGCCATACTTCCTAATACTTCTCCTGCCACATTACGCATGGAAGCCATTTCTTCTTCCGAGCCTGAACCCTGCAGTACTTCTTTTTTCCCATCTGCCATATCCGTATACCTTAGTTGCAATATTATAGGAACCATCCACAAAGGCATAATTTTCCGGCTCTTTTTCTACTGTCTGCTGCTTCTGACCGATATATTCTTCTGCCGCTTCCCTTGTTGGAAAGCTTTTAAACTCTGCTCCCGGAAAACCATCGGTCTGCTGCTTACATATATCCCAACTCATATAAATACCCGGTTTCTTTCCTTTTCGGACTGCATAAAACTTTGCTGCCATTCTTCTTCCTCTTACTATCTTTTATTTCTGTGAATTTTCTTCTTTTCTTAATTTACATCATTAATTCTATTCTATCATT
>OHTJ01000245.1_pt1 | contig 23061 bp, 17 predicted proteins | sample 1578921 | NCBI WGS metagenome assembly OHTJ01 (sample SAMEA3879582, study PRJEB24766) | human gut metagenome | biome: human-associated habitat; feature: feces | place: USA | collected 1985/1987
ACGAGAAAAACAATTCAAACACCAAGAAGATGGAACAGAAAGAAATGACTCCGAAGGAGAAGAGTCGCGACATGATAGAGGCAATCAAATACAATCTTGACAATGGATTGATGACCGTCGATGAGGTGAGGTCAGCAAAGACTCCGAAGGAGAAAATAGACCTCGCCATGAGGGCGTTAATGAATTGGGGACTGCATTTGATGAACCAAAAGAAGGACTGACGAATGTGGGGCCTTCCTAAGGGAAGAAAACAGCTTGCAGCCAATATAGACGCGGCATCAGCTGAGGTGGATACTAACGCAGGGGAAGAAAACGAAGAAATCAAACCTATTGGCAAAGGTGTCTTCGGAAATATTTATGACCAATTTAAAGGGAAAGCAAAATCTGCTATTAACTTCCTAAGGAAGATAAAGAGCGGTGAGGCCGTTGGTGCCCTTCATCATAATGAAGTTGGTGATATATCCTTAGTGTGGGGGAATGACAAAGCAGGACTAAAGAAAATTCTGAGGAAACATCCAGAAGTAGTAGGTAATCTACAAGAAATACTCAACGATATGCACATAGCAGTATCGTCAGAAAATCGAATTGTCCTTGAAAGTAATACTCATAAGGCGGTTGTAAGTAAAATGCTTGGGGAAGAAAAAACGCCGCAGTGGTTACTGACGGCGTATGAGAAGAAGAATGCCTCGGGCGGTAGTAGCGACATCGGTCCCGAACCTCAAAGAGGCAAGCAGAATGGCACAGCTCCTCTGCAAGACAAATCTTCCACCGACAAAGATACAGAATCCTCCCCATCCCCCCAAGAAAACAGACTGAAAAATTCCACAAAATCCGCTGTAGAATCCGCGTCAGCCGAAGTAGAAACCTCCCCAAGCGAAGCCCAGAAGAAGGCAGGCAACTACAAAATGGGCCACGTGAAGGTTGGCACGTTTGACATTACCATCGAAAACCCAAAGGGAAGCGAGCGTAGCGGTACGGATGCCAATGGCAAGAAGTGGAGCGTGAAGATGAACACTACCTACGGCCATATCCGTGGCACTGAGGGCGTGGACGGCGACCATATAGACGTGTTCCTTGCAGAGGATATGGATAAGTGGGACGGCAAATATGTGTTTGTGGTTGACCAATACAACCCCGATGGCTCATTTGACGAGCACAAGGTGATGCTTGGCTTCAACAGTATGAAAGAGGCACGGAGCGCCTATCTTTCCAACTATGAAAAGGGTTGGGAGAATGGGCGCAGAATTGACGTGGCCAGAATCAAGACGGACGGTTTTCAGAAGTGGGTGGATAGCAGTCATAGAAAGACCAAGCCGTTTGCGCATTACGTGATAGCAGGAGCGGCAGATGTTGCAGAAGGCAAGCCGAAGAATGAGAGCGACAGAGCTATACCGCCTTCTACGTCTGGCAAGGTTCGCATGCAGAAGACGCAGGGTTACTCTGAATTTGCAGAAAAATATGGCGTTAATGCTGATGACGTGAGAGCGTATGCGGAGGGCATGGCGTTGGGAAATGTCGTTATGGCTAACCAAGCGTTTACTGAGATTCGTCGAACTAAGCGCATTGAACACAGAGGCATGAAGCTGTCTGAGTTCGCGAAGGCTTTCAATCCGATAAAGAAGGAATTTTATGAGAAATTCGGCAACGTTGACGAACTGAATCAAGAGTATGTACGCCGTGCTGAGGAAGAGCACAATATGATGGAGGTTGCCCGCAAGAAGGCCGAGGAAGAAGAGCGCAAGCGACAGGCACATCTTGATGAACTTTCGTTGCTTGATGACGCGGTGATTGACGAGCGATACATGGAAGCATTGCAGCGTGGTGATAAGGTTGCCGCAAGAGAAATGCTTGACGAGGCTGCACGCCGCAAAGAGTATGGCGACACCGCAAGCGACTATCAAGGCGTTGGCGCTTGGGTAGCCCCAGCTAATCCTGGTTACGAGAACGATGCAGAGCGGAGAGCCGATGTTGAGGATAATGCTCCCGATGTAAATATTGAAGATATAGCTTTAGGCTATTCGTTGGTTGACGAAAAGTATTGGCAGGAGCCGCACAAGTATATGCAGACAGACGCTATCGCCATAGAGTCTGTCAACGCGATAAGAGAGGCAATAGCCGCAGTCAGACGTGGCGAGAAGAATGTAAAAGTGAAAGTGTATCGCGCTGTGCCTACGTTGGTAAAAGAAGGAAAGTTACGCAATGGCGACTGGGTGACACCGTCAAAAGACTACGCCAAGATGCACGGCGAACATCGGTTGGAAGGCAAATATCGCATCATTGAAGATGAAGTCTCTGTGAATGAGCTTTGGTGGAACGGAAACGACAGCCGTGAGTGGGGCTTCGACAACGGTAAGGGCTACAAGTATAAGAATGTGAAGAACAACCGTAAGTCGGATGAACTTGTTACGCGCGATGACAAGGGGAATGTGATACCCCGTCAAAGCGTTTCAATTAGCGCAAGACAGACGAGCGTTATCAAAAGGCTGGCACACCTCTTACACCCAATAGCGCTGAGGTGGCTTTGCGTGATGCTATCGCTGACCTTATGAAAAAGAGCGGGCTTGATGTTATTGAATCAAAGGAGGGACAGCGGGTGCTGGATATTGCGAATGGAAGAGGCACGCGGTTGAGCGCAAAACAAAAAAGAGCACTTGAAACCGTAACGATAGCAGACGAATCCACTAATAATGCCACTGCCATTTCAAGTGCTGATGGTGCAAAGGTAGCAATAATCGGTGAGATATGGAAAAGTAGAGCAAAGTTATTGAGAAATAGGCTTTTTAAGAAAATAGCTTCTGCAACTGAATGACGGAAAAAGCCAAGTCTGAACCAAGTTAGGACTTCGCTACGTTACCGATTCGTTACCCTGCATAATTGGTGGTATCGGAACTTAGGAAGAATAGAGAAATACGCTATTATATAGTGAGTTACTGACAACTCATGCAACAATTTCGGTAACGGATGATAGTTGCACCGTTCCTCTGCGATTTGCGTATCGACGAAGGACTCTTCACCAAGTAATTTTGAAACCAAAAAAGTTCAGAAAGATGAAGAGTACATTTTCAGTTATCTTCTACCTCAAACGGCAGGTAGTGAAAAAAGACGGTACAGTGCCCGTCATGGGACGTATCACGGTGGACGGAAGCCAGACACAATTCAGTTGCAAGCTGACCGTCGATCCGAAGTTATGGGACACCAAAGGCGGGCGTGTCACGGGCAGAAGCACGGCGGCACTCGAAACGAACCGCCTGCTCGACAAGATGCGCGTGCGCATCAACAAGCATTATCAGGAAATCATGGAGCGTGACAACTACGTCACGGCGGAAAAGGTCAAGAACGCCTTTCTCGGACTTGAACACCGCTACCATACCTTGATGCAGGTATTCAACCGGCATAATGAGGACTACGAGAAGCAGGTGGAGGCGGGCATGAAAACCAAAGCCACGCTTTCCAAGTACAAGACAGTGTACAAGCATCTGCAAGAGTTCCTCAACATCCGCTACCATGTGAAGGACATTGCCTTGAAGGAACTTACCCCTGCATTCATCTCCGACTTCGAGATGTTCCTCCGCACGGACAAGCATTGCTGTACCAATACCGTATGGCTGTACGTGTGCCCGCTGCGGACGATGGTGTTCATCGCCATCAACAACGAGTGGCTCACGCGCGACCCGTTCAGGGAGTACGAAATCAAGAAGGAGGAAACGACCCGCAGCTTCCTGACGAAAGACGAAATACGGCAGTTGATGGAAGGGAATCTGAAGAACGCCAAGCAGGAACTTTACCGCGACCTATACCTGTTTTGCGCATTCACGGGCTTGTCCTTCGCCGATATGCGCAATCTCACAGAGGAAAATATCCGAACCTACTTCGACGACCATGAGTGGATCAACATCAACCGTCAGAAAACGGGCGTGGTTTCCAACATCCGCTTGCTTGACATCGCCAAGCGGATTATCGACAAATACCGGGGATTGTGTGAGGACGGCAGGATATTTCCCGTTCCCCACTACATGACCTGTCTATACGGGATACGTGCCGTTGCCAAACGTTGCGGCATCACGAAGCATATCACGTGGCATCAGAGTCGCCATACGGCAGCCACGACGGTGTTCCTCTCCAACGGCGTGCCCATTGAAACGGTGAGTTCCATACTGGGGCACAAAAGTATAAAGACTACCCAGATTTATGCGAAGATAACCAAGGAGAAACTCAACCAAGACATGGAAAGTCTTGCCGCCAAGTTGAACACCATTGAGGAATTTACCGGATGTAACATCTAAAGCAGAACAGCCATGAAACGAGGAATCATTATCATAGAGGACAAGAAGGTCAGCGTAACCGGTAACGAGGTATGGATGACCGCCACCGAAATCGCCGGGCTGTTCCATGCAGGCGTTCCGGCAGTGAACGCCGCCATCAAAGCCGTCCGCAAGTCGGACGTGCTGAACGACTATGAGATATGCCGCTACATGCGGCTTGAAAACGGTTTGTATGCCGATGTTTATGCCCTTGAAATCATCATCCCCATCGCCTTCCGGCTGAACACCTACTGCACGCACGTGTTCCGAAGGTGGCTTGTGGAGAAGGCTCTTGCCAAAGAAAAGCAGCAGGCATACGTGATGCTCATCCACAAGGCAAACGGATATTGCTGAACACACAAAGACATTGATGATGCCGACAACAGAAAGAGGAAACGGACAGCTCCACGACCGGGGTTGTCCGTTTCCTCTTTGTGCATACAGCCGCCTTATCTCACCCTTTCAGCGGTTTTCTATAATTTGCTTCCAACACTTCGCGCAGTCCCGATTCCGGATAAAGCACCTTTCCTGCCAGCAGGATAAAAGGCAATATCCTGTTGTTGCGGTATTCCTGCAAGGTGCGGCGGCTCACGCGGAGCAGTTCCGCCACTTCCTTGTCCGTCAGGTATCGCTCCCCATCCAATGGCGGACGGTAACTTTCCAAAAAATCGGAGAGCCATTTGGATTCCTTCCGCATCTTTTGCAGCAATACGGCTACTGATTCACAATCCATCGTGATAACATTGTTGTCTTCGTTCATAATCATATCCGTTTTAAGTCAGACAAGGCTATCTGTCAGTGGGGCAAATCGTACCGATAAGCGGGATGAGCCTTTTCACATCTTCCGGCTTGTAGTAAAAACGGAAGCCGATTTGCGAATAACCGATAAAGCCCCTGTCACGCAGTTTCTGCAACGTGCGTTGGCTGATTCTCAACTGCCCACAAACCTCTTCGCCCGTGAGCCACTTGCCGAGCCTTTTGGCATCCCCCTTGCGCTGCAAGGCGGCGACCTTCTCCACGAAGGCATCCGTTTGTGCCACCATTTCCTCGAAGGTCTTTTTCTCGATAGATACTATTTCCATATACAAAACGATTTTTGAATTTGCTGCAAAGGTAACGGCACGGGCTGAAACGCCCATCGGTTTTGTCTGAATGGCAGCTTGTTGCGCCGATTGTCCGGGTTGCGGAGCCTTTTTCATAAAAATCTTACGTGAGTCACGTAGTGAGTTGTTAAAGCCGCCCTTTTCCATTGCCGAACTTTGCCGCAGAAACAATAAAACAAGCGCATATATGAAAGTGATAACGATTGAAAGTTCCGCATACCGGACTATGCTGGAACAGATAGCGGAGATAGCAGGATATGTCCGCGAAGCGAAAGAAGAGCGACGGCGGAAGGAGGCGGAAACGAAAGACCGCCTGCTCAATACGGCACAAGCCGCCGAACTGCTGAACGTGAGTACCCGTACCCTGCAACGGATGAGGGACGACCATCGCATAGAATATGTGATAGTACGCGGCACTTGCCGCTACCGCCTCTCCGAAGTGCAAAGACTGTTGGAAACAAATACCATCAGGAACAAGGAAGAAACAGTGGAAGCCCTGCTGCACAACTATTCGTTGCGGACGGGCGGCAAGAAAACCGACAAAGGAAGGAGGAAATAAGTATGGAACTGCTTACCCGAAACAATTTCGAGGGATGGATGCAGAAAATCCTCGAACGCCTCGACCGTCAGGACGAGCTGCTGCTGGCTATGAAGGCGCAGGGGCAACAACCGCCGTTCCTGTCCGAAGGCATCCGCCTTTTCGACAATCAGGACCTGTGCATGCTCCTCCAGATCAGCAAGCGTACCCTGCAACGCTACCGCAGTGAGGGCGCACTCTCCTACAAGACCTTGGGCAAAAAAACCTATTACAGCGAAACGGACGTGTTGGACTTCCTTTCCAAACATGTGAAGGACTTCCGGCAGAACGACATCGAGTTCTACAAGGCACGCATCCGCAATATGTTCAATAAATAACCAATTAAAATTTAATCAGATGGCAAAGAAAAAAGACGAAAAGGACGTGCTGATTGTCCGTGACGAGAAGACGGGTGAGATCAGCGTGGTAGCCGGACTGAATGCGGACGGCACGCCCAAGCGCACCCCCGCCAAGGCGGAGAACGCGCAGAGTTTCCTGCAATTCGACCGGCACGGAGACGTGCTGGACAACTTCTTCAGGAACTTCTTCCGCCAGTGCAAGGAACCCAGCCGCTTCGGTTTCTACCGGGTTGCGGCAGAGCAGGCCGACAATCTGCTGGAAGTGATGAAGGAGCTGCTGAAGAACCCCGAAGCCTACAGTGAATTGCTTGCACCCCACAAGGTGGACACTTCCGGCTACGAGCAGGAAGTGCAGAAAGTGCAGGAGGAACAGCAACAGCAAAAACAAGAAGAACAACAACCTGATCAGGAAAATAAAGAAAATCAGGAAGAACCTAAAAATCAAGAAGAAATGGAACAGAAACAAGAACAGAATCAGGAAGCCCCGCAGCAGACGCAGGGCAGACAGGGCTACCAGCCCATCGACGAGAACAAAATCAACTGGCAGGAGCTGGAAGAGCGTTGGGGCGTGAAACGCGACGAGCTTGAAAAGTCCGGCGACCTTCAGAAGATGCTCAACTACGGTAAATCAGACTTGGTGAAGGTCACGCCCAATTTCGGCGGCGAGGCATTTGAATTGGACGCGCGACTCTCCTTCAAGAAGGACGGCGAGGGCAATGTCAGCCTTGTGCCACACTTCATCCGCAAGGAGCAGAAACTGGAAGAATACAAGGAACACAAGTTTTCCGATGAAGACCGCAAGAACCTCCGCGAGACGGGCAACCTCGGCAGGGTCGTGGACCTTGTGGACAAGGAAACGGGTGAAATCACACCCTCATTCGTCAGCATAGACCGCAAGACGAACGAGATTACGGATGTGCCGGCAAGCAAGGTGCGCATACCGGAGCGTATCGGCAAAACGGAAATCACCAAGCAGGAGCAGGACATGCTCCGCGCCGGGCTGCCCGTGCGTGACAAGCTCATCGAGCGCAACGACGGTAGGAAGTTCGTCACCACCCTGCAAGTGAACGTGGAACAGCGCGGTGTGGAGTTCGTGCCGGGCACAGGCAGGTCGCCACGTACCGCACAGACGCAGGAAGCCAAGGAGAATCCCAGCCAAGCACAAGCACAAGCGCAGTCGCAAGGTACGGAAAATGCCGCCGGTACGAACAAGGAGCAACGCCGCAACACATGGACCAACGAGGACGGCAGCATCCGCTCCATCAGCAAATGGAGCAATGTGAACTTTACCGACCAGCAGAAAGCCGACTACGTGGCGGGCAGAGCCGTGAGGCTGGAGAACGTAACTGACAAACAGGGCTTCCACGCCACGATGTACATCAAGTTCAACCCGGAAAAGGGACGCCCGTACCGCTACGATACCAATCCCGACAACGCGCAGCAGGTCGCCCCAAGCAACGAGAGCCGCACGCAGGTGGCCGTGAACAACGAGGGCAAGACCAACGAGGCGACCAAGAACCTGAATGAGCCGTTGCAGAAGGGACAGACCACCCCCAAGGACGACAGCCAGCAGCGGCAGCAGGAGAAACCGCAGAAGAGAACGGGCAAGGGCATGAAGATGTAATATCCCCAAGCCCGCCACTAAATCCAAACAATCCAAAGTATCAATCATCAAAAACAATTCAACATGAAGACAATCATTGCAGAAAAGCCCAGTGTGGCACGTGAAATCGCCCGCATCGTGGGCGCGACAAAGAGAGAGGAAGGTTATTTCGAGGGAGGCGGCTATGCCGTGACATGGGCGTTCGGACACCTCGTCCAGCTTGCCATGCCTGACGGCTACGGTGTGCGCGGATTCGTCCGCGACAACCTGCCCGTCATCCCCGAAACCTTCATGCTCATCCCCCGTCAGACCAAGGCGGAGAAGGGCTACAAGCCCGACAGCGGCGTGACGGCGCAAATCAAGGTCATCGCCCGCCTTTTCAACGGAAGCGAGCAGATCGTCGTGGCGACCGATGCAGGGCGCGAAGGAGAGCTTATCTTCCGATACCTCTACCACTATATCGGATGTTCCACCCCGTTCGTCCGCCTCTGGATAAGCTCGCTTACCGACAAGGCCATCCGTGAAGGACTGCGTAACCTCGAAAACGGAAGCAAGTATGACAACCTCTTTCTTGCCGCCAAAGCACGGAGCGAATCTGACTGGCTCGTGGGCATCAACGGCACGCAGGCACTCACCATCGCCGCCGGACACGGCACATATTCCGTCGGACGTGTGCAGACTCCCACATTGGGAATGGTGTGCGAACGTTACTGGGAAAACCGCCGTTTCACTCCAGAAGCCTTCTGGCAGCTCCATATCGCCGTGAACGGAAATGATAATGACGGAACGGTGAAATTATCCTCTTCCGGGAAATGGAAAGAGAAAGAACCTGCGACGGCACTATATAATAAGGTAAAGGAAGCAGGCACAGCCACCGTCACGAAAGTAGAGCGCAAGGAAAAGACGGAAGAAACTCCACTCTTGTTCGACCTGACCACACTCCAGAAAGAGGCCAACGCCAAGCATGGCTTCACGGCGGAGCAGACGCTTGGAATCGCACAGAAGCTCTACGAGAAGAAACTCATCACCTATCCGAGAACGGGAAGCCGCTACATCCCCGACGACGTGTTTGCTGAAATTCCCAAACTGCTTGCCTTCATCGGTGCGATGCCCGAATGGCAAGGCAAGGTGCAGGAGAAAGCCGGACCCACACGACGCAGTGTGGACGGCAGCAAAGTGACCGACCACCACGCCCTGCTCGTCACGGGCGAGAAGCCGCTATTCCTCTCCAAAGAGGACAACACCGTCTATCAGATGATAGCCGGACGCATGATAGAGGCTTTCTCGGAGAAGTGTGTCAAGGACACCACTACCGTTACAGCGGAGTGCGCCGGAGCGGAGTTCATGGTAAAAGGCAGCATTATCAGGCAGGCCGGATGGCGTGCGGTCCATGGCGAGGAGGACAAGGAGGAAATCTCCATCCCCGACTGGCAGGAAGGCGACACGCTGACACTGAAGGGCTGCTCGATCACGGAGGGAAAGACCAAGCCCAAGCCGTTGCATACCGAAGCCACCCTGCTTTCGGCTATGGAAACCGCCGGAAAGGAGGTTGAGGACGATGCGCTCCGTCAGGCATTGAAGGATTGCGGCATCGGCACGCCCGCCACCCGTGCGGCGATTATCGAAACACTCTTCAAACGCGGCTATATGGAACGCTGCAAGAAATCGCTCGTGCCTACCGAAAAAGGGCTTGCTCTTTATTCTATAGTGAAGACGATGCGCATCGCCGATGTCGCCCTGACAGGCGAATGGGAAAAGGAACTGGCACGCATCGAGCGCGGGGAGCTGCCCGCCGATACCTTCCGCAAGGAGATAGAGGCGTACACGAGGGAGATTACCTCGGAACTGCTCTCATGCGACAAGCTCTTCGCCCGCAAGGATTCCGGCTGCAAGTGTCCCAAGTGCGGAACGGGAACGATGCAGTTCTACGGCAAGGTCGTCCGTTGCGACAATGCGGAGTGCGGACTGCCCGTTTTCCGACAGAAAGCGAACCGCACCCTTTCCGATGACGAGATCAAAGACCTGCTTACCGAAGGGCACACGAAACTGCTAAAAGGCTTCAAGAGCAAGCATGGCAAAAGCTTTGATGCCACCATAGCCTTTGACGGGGAGTTCAACACGACTTTTGTATTCCCTGAAAAGAAAACAACAAAGAAATTTTCAGGACGGAAGAAATAGTGCTAACTTTTGATAAGTCAGGCTGCATCTCAACAATAGAAATAAACGGGTTTATTTCGTATTGTCTTCGATTTGAATAAAATCCTCACGCTCACAAATGTAAATATGATTTTCATTTGTTTCGCTTAATCGGATTTTTGCGCTAACTTTGCCACTGGTTCAGAGTAATGGATTGTTCTTCGATACCGGATTACACTCATACTTTGGATTTAGTGGTGGCACTCGGAGGGATACCGAGTGCCTTTTTTCTTCCTTCCTCAAATATGATTATCCCATTCATTCATCCACTAAATTCCAAAGTAATGAACAACAAGAAGAAAAACGAAGGTCAGACCGACTTTTCCTATTACGGTCTGTACCTGCTTGACTACCTCCGCAACAACCGGTTTGAACAGGCAACCGATACCGCCTTTATCCGTGAGCGTGCCGACCGTGCCGCTGAAACGTATGAGCGGGCACGGCTTGACGGCTATCCTGCCGAGGGTGCTCAGGAGCTGGCGATGAACGTCCTGCTACGCGGACTTCACTATTCCAAGTATGCCATCCTCCGCGAAGTCGTGGAAAGCGAGTTTGCCGATGATGTGCCGGAGGATAAGCAGGAAGGCTTCATTGCCGGACTGCTTCCGCTCGTCGATGCGGTGTTCTCCATTTACGACCTCTCGGACGACAACTTCGCCCTGTCGCCCGACTACGACCTGCTTCGCACGGAGCTGACGGGAGCCGTCGTACTTTACATCGAAGAGTATGGCGTTTAACCGCAAGCAGAGATTACGGGACAACATCGAGGCGATACGGACGGCATTCATCCTTGACAGGGAACAGCGTACCCCCACCGCACGCGAAAGGCTGCTGCTGGAGCATTACTGCGGCTTCGGAGGGCTGAAGTGCATACTGAACCCCGCCAAGGAACTGACGGATGCCGTCCATTGGGCGAAATCAGACCTCGAACTGTTTGCCCCTACGGTGGAGCTGCACAGACTGGTGCGGGAGAACTGCCGTGACGAAATGGAATACAAGCGGTACATGGACGCGATGAAGCAGTCCGTACTGACCGCCTTCTACACCCCGCCGGAGATAACCGATGCGATTGCCGATGTGCTGCACGGGCACGGCATACGCCCCGACCGTGTGCTTGAACCCTCGGCAGGCGTGGGCGCATTCGTGGATGCGGTGCTGGGCTACAAGCCGGATGCCGATATAATGGCATTTGAAAAAGACCTGATGACGGGCAGGATTCTGAAACACCTGCATCCCGATCAGAAAGTGCGGGTGCAGGGATTCGAGAAGATAGAAAAGCCGTTTACCGACTACTTCGACCTTGTCATCTCCAACATTCCGTTCGGTGATGTGGCGGTGTTCGACCCGGAGTTTACGGGCAGCCACGACCCTGCAAGGCGTTCCGCCGCGAAGACGATACACAACTATTTCTTTCTGAAGAGCCTCGACACGGTGCGCGAGGGCGGCATTGTGGCGTTCATCACCTCGCAAGGGGTGCTGGATGCCCCGTCCAACGCGCCCATACGCGAGTATATGATGAAACATGCCAATCCGGTGGGTGTCGCACGCCTGCCGAACAATCTTTTCACGGACAACGCAGGCACGGAAGTGGGCAGTGACCTGATCATCCTGCAAAAGAACAGCGGAAAGAAACGGGAACTGTATGATTATGAGGAAATGTTCATACAGACAGGGAAGACCACGATCGGCAGTTTCGAGAACGGATATGTCGGCAGCATCGGCATGATTCCCCATTCCGACCTGATAAGAAGTACAGACCCTTACGGGAAACCTGCCTATAAAATCATGCACCGGGGCGACATTGAACAGATGGCGGAGGACTTGCGGGAGCATTTAAGCATTGAAATGCTAAAGTTTGACAAGAAACTGTATGACAGGCACAGTCTTCATCCTGCGCAAAGTAAAAGCACGGAAGGTGAAATTGCCTCCACTCCCGAAATACAGCCGCATATTGAAAATGTAACGAACTCCGAAACGGTGGCAAAACCGGAAGAAGTAACGCCACAGCCCACAGACGAAAAGCCGGAGATAGAGCCACACCGCCCGATGAAGCATTCGGACGGTGTGCAGCTCTCCCTGCTTGACCTTTGGGGAATGACCGAAGAAGTCAGCAAGGAGGAAACTTCCAAGAAGAAAAAGGCAGCGAAAAAGGAAAGTGCCGCAAAGCGTACCGCGTCCAAACCGAAAGTGCAGGTTACACCGAAGGTTACGAATATACCTCCGCATACCACCTCTGTTTCTTTGGCTGAAAAGAAAACGGACGAGAAAGTGGAGGAAGCGGATAAGCAAAGCGACCCCGACGATATTTATGCCGCTATCAACTGGGAGGACAATCCGCCCATCAACGGCTTCTATGAGATGATGATGAATCTGACCCCGGAACGGCGCAAGGAACTTCGGCAGGAAGCGGAACGGCACAGGCAGGAACAACCGAAAGCACCCACCGTACAACAGGCGGAACACGATACGGAGGTGAAAAAGAAGGAGGAAGTCTTGGATATGAAACCGCGTCCCTATCACCGCACGCCTGAAATGCACCTGCGTGAAGGGTCGCTGGTGGCAAACAGGGCACGCGACATCGGATATCTGAAAGACATCACTCCCTACGGTGCGACATTCCAGCCGCTCGGACTGACCGGTTATCAGAAAGAAAAGGCACTGCTGTATGTATCAGTCCGTGACGCATACGAGAGGCTGTACCGCTATGAATCGAACAGACACGAGGCAAATCCCCAGTGGCGTGAACACCTGAACACCTGCTACGATGAATTTGTCATGCGCTACGGCAACCTCAATGCCAAGCAGAATGTGAAACTGGTGATGATGGATGCCGGCGGACGCGATGTCCTTTCGCTGGAACGTGCGGAGGGCGGCAGGTTTGTGAAGGCAGACATCTTTGAACGCCCCGTATCCTTCGGGGTGGAGTCCGCCGTGAATGCCGGGACACCGGAGGAAGCGCTTGCAGCATCGCTCAACCGGTTCGGAACGGTCGATCTCGATTATATGAGGGAGATAACCGACGGAACGGAGGAGGAACTGCTCCAAGCCCTGAAAGGGCGCATCTTCTACAACCCGCTTGTAACCGGTTACGAAATCAAGGACAGGTTCATCGCCGGAAACGTGATAGAGAAGGCGGAACGAATCGAAAATTGGATAAATGCCAATCCCGAAAATGAACATATGCCTGAAGTGAAGGAGGCACTGGAAGCATTGAAAGAAGCCGAACCGCAGCGGATTGAGTTTGAAGACCTCGACTTCAACTTCGGTGAACGATGGATTCCCACGGGCGTGTACGCCTCGTATATGAGCCACCTGTTTGAAACGGACGTGAAAATCGCCTATTCCGCCAGCATGGACGAGTTCTCGGTGGCTTGCAGCTACCGTACCATGAAAATCACGGACGAGTTTCTGGTAAAGGGCTATTACCGCCACTACGACGGTATGCACCTGCTGAAGCACGCCCTGCACAACACCTGCCCCGACATGATGAAGTCCATCGGCAAGGACGAACACGGCAACGACATCAAGGTGCGCGACAGCGAGGGCATACAGCTCGCCAACGCCAAGATTGACGAAATCCGGGGTGGGTTCTCCGAATGGCTGGAAGAGCAGTCGCCACAGTTCAAGGAGAGGCTCGTGACGATGTATAACCGCAAGTTCAACTGTTTCGTGCGCCCGAAGTATGACGGAAGCCACCAGACCTTTCCCGACCTCAATCTCAAAGGGCTGGCAAGCCGGGGAATCAAGAGCATATATCCCTCGCAAAAGGACTGCGTATGGATGCTGAAGCAGAACGGAGGCGGAATCTGTGACCATGAGGTTGGAACCGGTAAAACGCTGATAATGTGCATTGCAGCACATGAAATGAAGCGGTTGAAACTGGCGCACAAGCCGATGATTATCGGCTTGAAGGCGAATGTGGCGGAGATTGCAGCCACCTATCAGACCGCCTATCCGAACGCCCGCATCCTGTATGCTTCGGAAAAGGATTTCTCGACCGCCAACCGCGTGCGTTTCTTCAACAACATCAGGAACAACGACTACGACTGCGTTATCATGAGCCACGACCAGTTCGGGAAGATACCGCAAAGTCCGGAGCTGCAACAGCGCATCCTGCAGGCGGAGCTTGATACGGTGGAGGAAAATCTGGAAGTATTGCGTCAGCAGGGCAAAAATGTGTCGCGGGCGATGCTGAAAGGGCTGGAGAAGCGCAAGCACAACCTTGAAGCGAAACTGGAAAAAGTGGAATACGCCATCAAGTCACGCACGGACGATGTGGCGGATTTCAAGCAGATGGGCATCGACCATATCTTCATAGACGAGTCGCACCAGTTCAAGAATCTTACGTTTAACACGCGGCACGACCGTGTGGCGGGATTGGGCAACAGCGAGGGTAGCCAGAAAGCCCTGAACATGCTCTTTGCCATCCGCACCATACAGGAGCGGACGGGCAAGGACTTGGGGGCTACGTTCCTTTCGGGCACGACCATCAGCAACTCGCTGACGGAGCTGTACCTGCTCTTCAAGTACCTGCGTCCGAAAGAGCTGGAGAGGCAGGACATCCGCTGCTTCGATGCGTGGGCGGCGATTTTCGCCAAGAAGACCACCGACTTCGAGTTCAACGTGACGAACAACATCGTGCAGAAGGAGCGTTTCCGCTACTTCATCAAGGTGCCGGAGCTTGCCGCCTTCTACAACGAAATCACCGACTACCGCACGGCGGAGGATGTGGGCGTGGACCGTCCGCACAAGAACGAGATACTGCACCACATACCGCCCACGCCCGACCAGGAGTATTTCATCAAGCAGTTGATGGAATTTGCCAAAACGGGCGATGCGACATTGCTGGGCAGACTGCCGCTGTCGGAAACGGAGGAGAAGGCGAAGATGCTCATCGCCACCGATTACGCCCGCAAGATGGCACTGGATATGCGCATGATAGACCCGCATTATGAAGACCATCCCGACAACAAGGCGAGCCACTGCGCCAAGATGATAGCGGAGTATTACCACAGATACGACGCACAGAAAGGCACGCAGTTCGTATTCTCGGACTTGGGGACGTATCAGCCGGGTGAAGGGTGGAACGTGTACAGCGAAATCAAGCGGAAGCTGACGGAGGACTACGGCATACCGGCCGGCGAAGTCCGCTTCATTCAGGAGTGCAAGACCGACAAGGCACGCAAGGCGGTGATAGAGGCCATGAATGCCGGGACGGTGCGTGTGCTCTTCGGCTCCACGAGTATGCTCGGAACGGGCGTGAACGCGCAGAAACGGTGCGTGGCGATCCATCATCTTGATACGCCGTGGCGCCCGTCCGACCTGCAACAGCGTGACGGACGTGGTGTCAGGGCCGGCAACGAGATTGCCAAGCACTTTGCGGGGAACAACGTGGATGTCATCATCTATGCGGTGGAAAAATCGCTGGACAGCTACAAGTTCAACCTGCTGCACTGTAAGCAGACGTTCATCTCGCAGCTCAAGAGCGGGGCGATGGGCGCGCGTACCATTGACGAGGGAGCTATGGACGAGAAATCGGGCATGAACTTCTCGGAGTACATGGCGTTGCTCTCCGGTAATACCGACCTTTTGGACAAGGCGAAATTAGAGAAGCGTATCGCCTCGCTCGAAGGGGAACGCAAGTCGTTCAACAAAGGCAAGCGCGATTCGGAGTTCAAGCTGGAAGCCAAGACGGGAGAGCTACGTAACAACACGGCTGTCATCGAAGCCATGACGGAGGACTGGAACCGTTTTCTTTCCGTTGTCAAGACCAATAAGGAGGGCAACCGCCTGAATGCGGTCCAGGTGGACGGCGTAGATTCTACCGATGAAAAAGTTATCGGAAAGCGTTTGCAGGAGATAGCCAAGAACGCCACTACGGGCGGACTGTACAAACCGATTGGGGAACTGTACGGCTTCCCCGTCAAGGTGGTCAGCGAAAGGACGCTCAAAGAGGGACTGGAGTTTACAGACAACCGCTTTGTGGTGGAGGGAAACTACAAGTACACCTACAACAACGGGCATCTGGCAATGGCTGACCCGGTAGCCGCCGCGCGCAATTTCCTGAACGCGCTGGAGAAGATACCTTCCACCATTGACCAGTACAAGGCGAAGAACGAGGTGCTGGAAAAGGAGGTTCCGCAGTTGCAGGAGATAGTCAGCAAGGTGTGGAAGAAGGAGGACGAACTGAAACAGTTGAAATCCGAACTTGCCGCACTCGACCGCAAGATACAGCTGGAACTGGCTCCTCCTGCAACGGAAACCGCCGAAAAGGAAACGGAGGGTCAGCAACAGGCCCGACCGACATTGGGAGATGTTACGCAGGTACGCGGTACGGCTGATGGGCAGCATCCTGCCGGTGAAAACATTGCAGACCGGTTCTCTGCCGTACGGCCGGGATTTCAGCCCAAGGATGAGCACCGGATGAAAGGGATAAAGATGTAGGCCCGATTCTTGCAAGCCGGTCACACTGCCATGCAGAACGTGATCGGCTTGCCTGTTGTAAAAGCGGAAAAATACGGGAGGAAACTATGACAAAACAAAAAAACAGACCGACCTGTCGGTTTTTCCGTTTCTTTGTGTATATTTGCGACCGGACGGCATCCTGACCGGGAATACGGACACTGAAGAAAGAATGAGATTCAAAGAATAGAAATAACCCTAAAGACAATTGAAGTATGAAACGAATGAACTGTTATTTTCTGCTGTTGGCAGCCTCGCTGTGCGTTTTACCGCTCCATGCACAGAAAGAATACCCTATAGACCGTATCACAGCCATAAATCTGGGAGACGGTCGTATTCTCCACCGGGAAATTTCGGGCGACAAGCCTCTTGACGGAGAGCACCGCATTATCGACGGCTACCATTCCGCCTATATCCTTGCCCGTTTCAAGGACGGTCTTTACAATGGCGATTACGAAGAATACATCTACAACAAGCTGAAAGCCAAGGGCTCCTACAAGGAGGGTTGGAAGGACGGAATCTTCAGGAAATATGACGACGAAGGCAGGGTGACGGAAGAGAAATCCTACAAATCCGGCAAACTGGACGGTGCCCACCGCACGTTCTACACAAACGGGAAACTGGAAATGGAACGCTTCTACAAAGGAGGAAAGCAAGACGGAAAGGACGTGTACTACGAGTTTGACGGTACACTGCGCAGGGAACACAACTATAAGGACGGGAAGCAGACCGGCAAGCAGTATTCCTACATCAAGGGCACATTCGAGCTGAAAGAGACCTCTTACTACAACGAGCAGGGGCTGCTTGACGGCGACTTTGAACAGCTTTACCTGTTCGGCCAGCCCCGCACAACCGGCCATTACAAAAACGGGCAGAAGGATGGAACCTGGGTGCAGATAGCGGAGAGCGGCGATACCTTGCACATCACAACCTATCGTGACGGGAATGAAGAAGGGCTTCAAGTCCGTTTTGACAGAGAGACCGGTTCTCGGCTCAAGGAATATTACAAAATGAACAACCGGTATGACGGCCTTTACAGGGAATACGACCCGGCAACCGGAGAACTTGTCTATGAGGCAACCTACGAGTTTGGACGGCTCAACGGCAAGGCGAAGTCACTGGTACGCGACAACCGGTTCGACTATTGGGAAACCAGCACTTACGTCAACGGACGCCAGACCGGTCCCTTCGAGTCGCGCTACGTGAAGAACGACAAGGTAAGGGAAACCGGAACCTACCGCAACGGTCACCGCACGGGACGGTGGAAACGCTATGACATCAACGGGAAGCTGGAAATGGAATGGGAAGAATAGAGGCTGCGGGTGTCCATAGCGGGCAGTCCTGACAGCACAGTCTGGGTATGCAGAAATCCGGGGGGGATGAAAATAACCGGTACGGTGAAGGGAAATCCCCCCGAAATCACTATCTTCGCAGAAGAAAACCAATGGATATAGAAATATGTTTACCAACAGGGATGAAGTACTGGAAAAGGCTTTGCGGATATTCGCAAAGATGAATTACGAGAAGGCAAGTCAGATGGAGATTGCCAGAACCTGCGGACTGTCGAAAGCGGGACTGACCTATTATTTCCCGTTCAAACTGGACCTGTTCACGGCTGTGGCAGACAGGTACGTGTTCGATACCCAGCATACTAAAAACAAGTTCAACTTTACGGCAAACTCGCTGGAGGAATTTATTGACCAGTATGTAGCCGGAGTGGAGAACACGAGGCAGAGGCTCGTACGACTGCTGGACGACGGGGACAATTCCGGCGGGTGCAGTGTCAACTTCTATTATTACCACCTGCTGATGCAGGTAAGGATGTACTATCCTGGCGTGGAACAAAAGATTGCTGCTATATTCAGCCAGAACCTTGAACTGTGGAAAGCTGCTATTGAAAAGGCGAAAGAAAGCGGGGAAATCAGGCAGGATGTGGATGTGGATGAAGCGGCTTCGATGTTCTGGCAGATATTCTTCGGAACCTCCTATGAGCTGTCCTTCTTTCAGGGGCTTGACACCCGGAAACTCTCACGCAGCCTGCACTTCCTCTATTCGCTGCTGAAAGCCTAAGATACAGGTTGCAGGCACTCCGGAACGGCGGACGATACCCAAGCGAGGGACTTTAACAAAATAAAACCGACCAACCTGTTGGTTTTTCTGTTTCTTTGTGTATATTTGCATCTGTATGACATCACATTCAGTACTATGGATCATGTTCGGAAACAGAGAGGAAGCATCGTGCTGTATAAGGAAAAACGCAACGGTGCGGATTACATACGGATAGAGTATGCTGACAGCGAGGCTGTTGGCATACTGCTCTCGCAAGATGCGGAAAAGACAGGCGAGAATTCTGCCTGCATCCCTGCTGCCGCTTTCAGGCTGCCTGATTTCTACGACCGCTATTCGCCCCACGCCTACATCGATTACAGCAGGGTTTATGTGAGGCATCCCAAGCCCAAAAGGGAATACACACTGCCGGAAGGCTATCTGGAACTGCTGGAGCAGAAGCGTTACAGCCCCTCGACCATTAAAACCTATCGTGCCTATTTCAGCGACTTTATGGAATACCATAAAGGACGCAACATCGACCGCCTGAAAGTGGCGGACATCAACAAATACATCCTCTATCTTGTAAACGAAAAGAAAATCTCGGTATCGCAGCAGAACATGCGCATCAATGCCATCAAGTTCTACTACGAGCAGGTGAAGGGCGGAAAGCGGCAATACTACGGCGGCATTACCCGCGCCAAAGAGTACAAGAGCCTGCCCGAAGTGCTGAGCCGTAATGAGGTATGCCGTATCCTCTCGTGTCTGTCGAACCGGAAGCACCGCTGCATGATCTCATTGATATACTCAGCCGGACTACGGCGGAGCGAGCTGTTGAACCTCACCCCCAAGGACATCATAAGCGAAAGGATGCTTGTACGCATCATGGGCAAAGGACGGAAATGCCGGTATTCGCTGCTGTCGGAAAAACTGCTGAAGGAACTGAGGGAATATTTCAAGGAGTACCGTCCGCAGAAATGGCTGTTCGAGGGAGAGACACCCGGAGAACCGTATTCTGCCAGTGCGCTGGTAAAGGTACTGAAAGAAGCTGCCAGCCATGCCGGAATCAAGCACCGGGTACATGTACACATGCTGCGCCATTCGTTTGCGACCCACTTGCTGGAGCAAGGAACAGACCTGAGAACCATACAGGAACTGCTGGGTCATAATGACATCAAGACCACATCTATTTATCTTCATGTGACGAGTACACACAAATCGAGCATACCCAATCCACTTGATTCTCTGGATGATTCGTAGGGTGCATTATCATATTATGAAGGAGAATACAAATTATATCGTATCTACAAATTACCATATATGATAAAAATGACAAGACATATCAAAAGCATGACTATCAGAAGCGGATTGATTACCCTCCTGTTGTTGTCGGTATTGTTGCCAACAGTCAGGGCCAATGTCTCGGCTACGGCAGATTCTGTGTATTTTCACATAAAGTTGGACACGCTGGGAATTCTTCGCACCGGACAGGAGGTGAAATTGACGTATGCACTGGTCAATTCCCAATTCGATTCGGTTGCAGCTCCTGAGTTTGACAGTAGCATAGAAGTGCTACGTGGTCCGGAGCCTCATAAAAGCAGCAGTTATGCCATCATAAACGGTGTGGAAAGCAAGACAAATGAAACCGGATTCTGTTATTTTGTACGGTTCGGGGAAAGCGGTGAGTTTCAACTGCCACCGGCATCCGTAAAAGTAGGAAATCAGGCGTATACTACTCCGGAATGCCGTGTAACCGTACATCCTCCCGAAGCAGATTTAAGTAAATTGCAATGCCATCTGCGTGTGGCTCAACTGAAAAAGGATTTTGTAAAATATTGTGCCACGTTGACTTGCAATGCCCGTCCCGACCAGAATCCGCCCCTGTTGACCATTAACGGAGAGACAGTCCGTCCGACAAGTAACTCCTATTCGAGTTCCGATGGCAAGGAGGAATATGTTTATAAATATTATTTTTCCAGCAATGGTTATAACGTAGCCTGTAAGGAACTGACCTTTGGCGGAATTCCTTATTCTGTAGAGCCGCGAGTGAGCAAAATAGACAATGATGTTTTCAACCTTATTGTCTTTGGGGTTGTATGTGCATTGTTCGAGTTGATATGGTGGCTTGCCTATCGCTACCGTTACCGGGAGGAGAAAGATGCCGCCCTTGCCGACTTTGTGTTAAAAAGGAAAACCTTGCCTCTTATTATTGACTGGGCATACACCCATTATGGGGCATCGCACATGCTGATGTTGGTTTCTGTGATATCTCTGAGTGTTATGGGTATCATGTTCTATACAAACGGGCAGTTCGTGTCTGCTTTTCTCTGGTTTGGCGGTGTATTACTGCTGCTTGCCTATGTGCTATACCGAAGTCAGAGGCGCAAGTTGGATTTCAGTAACATACCTACCACACTGGATAAGCAGTCGATTTATGACAAGATATATAATCTATCGGTGACTTATGATTGGGACGTTGACCACTACGGAGAAGACTGCATCGTGGCACATACCAACCCGGCGCTTTGGCATCTGACATGGGGCGAGCAGATATTTATTGTGTTCGACCAAGGTCAAGTGTGGGTTAACAGCGTAAACGACCTGAACAAACGCACTTCGATATGCTCATTTGGACACAACAAACGGAATATTCGAAGAATCAGAGAGGCATTGACACAGGGTGCAGCTATTAGAGATTAGGAAATGCACCTGGCAGGTGTTGTTTAGCGAAATATACAGCACCTGACGGGTAATCTTATAAATACATTCAAGGCAATTAAAACAACTATAAATCAGCGATTTACAATGATTTAGCAAAGATAAAGGAAATAACGATACAAGCATGACAGATTTGTTAAACGACATATACACAGACGGTTGCAAAGCGAAAAAGTACCGTTTATCCGACTTCTTCAATCGGTGGTGGGACGAGTACGCACAGCACCCGGCGGAGTACATCACCCCCGAACAGTACAAGGCGGTGAACGCTATCCGTGTGTGCCGTACAGCCGCTTTGGGAATAGACACATATGCCTGCCCTGATTGTGGCGAAGTACGGGAAATCAGTCATAGCTGCAAGAACCGTTTCTGCCCGTCATGTGGCTGGCATGACACGCTGAAATGGGCGGCACGCATGAAAGAAAAGATGCTGCGAGTGCCACACCGCCATGTGGTTATGACCTTGCCGCATATATTACTGGACTTGGTGAAGCGCAACAAGAAAGAAATATTGAATATCCTGATGCGCACATCGGCTGAAACCGTTAAGGACTGGATGCAGCACAAGTTCGGCTTGAAAACCGGGGTGATTGCCGTGCTGCATACCTACGGGGAAACGAAACAGCTCCATGTACACACGCACATGATTATGTCGTGGGGCGGTATTGACAGCAACGGAAAAATTGTCATTCCCGAACGTGATTATGTACATATCCCCTCAATCCGCAAGGTGTTCCGCTACAAGTTTGAAAATGCGCTGATAGGGTTGTTCGACACGGGCAGGCTGGAGCATGACTTCCATGACCGCATGGAGTTTATGGGCTTCATCAAAAAAGTGGCGAACAAAAAAGACTGGATTGTACATTTGGAGCAGCCCATACAGATGCCGGAGCAGGTGATACAATATGTGGGCAGGTATTCCAAGCGGGCGTGCCTGAGTGAATACAAGATTACGGCAATGGACGGTGAGAACATTTCATTCCGTTACCGTGATTACAGGAACTCACCCGACAGGAGAAACCCGGTTGAAAAGGAACTGACACTGCATTACCGAGAGTTCTTCCCCCGGTTGCTGCAACACGTTCCACTGCGCTATTTCCGCATCGTGAGGTACTACGGCTTCTATTCCAACAAAGGCAACCTGCCGGAAGAATACTTCGGACGGGATGAAAGCGAAATGAAAGAAACCGAGTTGCAACAGGCAGAAAGTGAATACGAAAATCCGTATTTCTGTGAGCATTGCGGACGGATGAGAGTTTACAGCCACACTACGGTAACAGGTGGCGGCATAACATATACGGTTGTACTGGAGCATTGCGACATACACCGGAAAAAAACGGCATGACAGTAACTTGGGATAGCTATGCCTTGCCGTGAACAGAAACAGTAAAATTCCATAAAATGGAAGAAAGGAGAACAAAAAAATGAATGAAATACGGATAAGAGCAGTAATAAAACGAACGGGGTGCAAGCATGAACTTCACGCCTCTTTCTGTCGGAAACAACAGTCAAAAATTGAAGTTCTATATAATATGTAATAGTGTATGGTGGGTAAAACTGCCTTGAACAAGGAAAGATACCACCTAAACGGTGGTCCTTTCCAGACATTATGAACAGTAGCAATATATGATACATAGAATATTAGGATATTTATGGTGTAAGACGGAATACTTAACCCGACATTCAGATACAAGTA
>OHTJ01000250.1_pt1 | contig 22910 bp, 17 predicted proteins | sample 1578921 | NCBI WGS metagenome assembly OHTJ01 (sample SAMEA3879582, study PRJEB24766) | human gut metagenome | biome: human-associated habitat; feature: feces | place: USA | collected 1985/1987
AAAGCTTGATTTTCTTCCAGATATTGAGAAAGTGTACCAAAGCACAACATTTGATTGTGAAATTCCAACAAATGAATTGAATTTTGACTCCGCCGGGGATGATTCCAAAGAAAACACCCCCACAGAGAAAGCGTGAATCCATGGCAAAAATCATAAAGCGGACCAAAAGAGACGGTTCCTGCTCCTACTGCCTCCGGGTTTCCAATGGATATGACCGGGAAGGGCGGCAAGTGCTGGTAAACCGCACCTATACACCCCCGCCGGGCTTAACCGGGCGCAAACTGGAAAGAGAGCTGCAACGGCAAGCGGTCGAGTTCGAGCAGGAAGTGCGCAACGGCCTGAACCTCGACACAGATATGAAGCTGGATGATCTTCTTGACCGCTGGTTTGAGCAGTATATAGACAAGAAGTGCAAGCCAAAGACTGCATCAGAGTATCGCTATCTAAGGCCGCGTATCTCTGCGGCACTTGGGCACCTGAAAGTCAGCCAGATAAAGCCCTCGCACCTGATGCTGTTCTACAACGATTTGGAAACCGCCGGGGCGCGCAAGGATTCCACCTATACGGCAACAACGGCCCTGTTGGAACTGCTTCCGCGCGGCCAGCGGCAGGAAATGACCAAGGCCGCCGGAATTGGTGGCCGCTCTATGACCTGCATTTGCGCCGGGCAGGGTGTAAGCCGGACAACCGCGGAAAAGGTTTCCAACGCCGCCGGGCTTCCGCTCTCCAAGGCCTTTGCAGAACGCGCCAGAGAGGGTGGAAAGCTAAATGGAAACACGGTGCAGCATTATCACCGGATGCTGTCCAGCGTCTTTACCAAGGCTGTACAATGGGGCATCGTGCAGGATAATCCGGTGAAAAGGGCCGAACCACCCAAAGGTGCGGCGGTATCGGTATCTTACCTCGAAGAAGCAGACGTTGCGAAACTGCTTGCCGCTTTACACGATGCACCGCCCCAGTACAGCGCAATTGTGCAGTTGGGTTTGTTTACTGGTATGCGCCGGGGCGAGATATGCGGCTTGCGCTGGTCTGACATTGATTTTGAAAATTCCACGATCTCGGTCAACCGCACTATGGAATACATTCCGCACCAAGGTCTGATCTTCACGGAGCCAAAAACCAGAGCGTCAAACCGCACATTCAAGGTAGGTTCCAATTGTCTGGATATGCTGAAGGAGTATCAACTATACCAGCGCGGCCAGCGCATGAAGATAGGCACGGCATGGACAAGCACTGTGCAGATAGAGAACGGCAAGACCGTGCCAAATGACCTGCTTTTCACCCGGTGGGATGGTTCGCCGCTGGACCTGAATAAGGTGACAACATGGTTTCCCAAGTTCATGCGGGAGCATGATCTCCCGGCGGTCACGGTTCACAGCCTGCGCCACACCTATGCAAGCTTGATGATAGCCGCCCATGTGCCCATTGTGACGGTTGCCGGGCGTCTTGGCCACGCTCAGACCTCTACCACAACAGATATTTACGCAGAGTTCATCAAATCAGCGGATGCGGCCGCTTCTGACGCGATGGACGTTGTTTTTGACCGTATCAAGCAAAAGACCAACGCATAACAAAAGCGGCTCACAGAAGCGTTTACCGCGCTCTAGTGGGCCGTTCTCTTTTGTCTTGTCCCTCTGGAATGTGCCTTATTTTTGCCTTATTCACCGATGTAAGCCAAACACGAGCGCAAACGAGAAACAATAAAACAACGATGTTTCTATATAAAGCTGTATAATCTCAAACGTTCCAATACAACGATTCCATGATTTGGGAGCAGGAGGCCGCGAGTTCGAGTCTCGCCACTCCGATACTGCAAACGCACGTTGATTCGATGAGGATCAGCGTGCGTTTTTGTTTTGCTTGTGAAACTGCCGGTAAAAATCCGACTGTGCGCAAAAACTGCGCACACTGCAAGACCGTTTTCCAAAAACAGAGCAGCCTTTTTCTATTTCCTCCCCTTTTGCGGGATTGATAAAAGCCCACAAGTGCGGTATACTGAATAGTACTTTATTCGAGCGAAGTAAGGAGGTGCGGCCCATGGCGATCGGTGTGCCCCGCCCGCTGGCGATAGAAAAACCGCAGGCCGTAGATCTTGTACAGGCGGCGCGGTATTTCGGCGCGCACGGCGAGCCGGACGCTGCCACGCTGGCGCTGCTGCAAAAGTGCGCGGTGCCGCTGCTGGCAGTGGCGATGCCCCAGGCGGTGTGGCTGCTGGCAGACACCCCCGCCCTGACCGAGGCCGGGCTTCTGCCCGGCGAGGACGTGCACAAGCACCTGACCGGCTGCGGGCAGGCCATTCTGCTGGCAGTGACGCTGGGCCCCGGGGTGGATGCCCAGATCCGCCGGGCAGGCGTGGGCGACATTGCCGCCGGGGTAGCCTCCGATGCCTTGGGCAGCGCACTGGCCGAGCAGGCCGCCGATGCCGCCGAGGCGCAGCTGCGCCAGTGGGCGGCGACCGAGGGAAAGTATCTGACCGGGCGCTTTTCGCCCGGCTACGGCGATTGGGACATCGCGGTGCAGCCGCTGGTGGCAGCGGCGCTGGACACCGCGCGCAAGGCCGGGCTGTGCGTCACCGACACCAACCTGATGACCCCGCGCAAAAGCGTGACTGCCCTGCTGGGGGTCAGCGACCACCCGGTAAAAGGACAACTGGCCGGGTGCGGCCATTGTGTGCTGCGCACCCGCTGCGAATACAGAAAGAGGGGAAAGACCTGTGCAAGTGAATGAACTTTTCAGACAGAGCAATACCATCCTGCTGGACGGCGGCATGGGCACCATGCTGCAAGCTGCCGGGCTCAAGCTGGGCGCACGCCCGGAGGAGCTGAACATCACCGATCCGGCGCTCATCGAGGGCATCCATGGGCAGTACGCTGCGGCGGGCAGCCGCATCGTCAACGCCAACACCTTCGGCGCTTCTGCCCACAAGCTGGCAGGCAGTGCTTACACGCTGGAGCAGGTCATCACCGCAGGCATTGAAAACTGCAAGCGCGCCTGTGCGCCCTACGGTGCGCTGACCGCGCTGGACGTAGGCCCGCTGGGCGAGCTGCTGGAGCCTAGCGGAACGCTGGCCTTTGAGGATGCTGTGGCCGAGTATGCCCGCATCGTCAAGGCAGGCGAAGCCGCCGGGGCAGACCTGATCTTTTTTGAGACCTACACCGACCTGTACGAGTTGAAGGCCGCCCTGCTGGCTGCCAAGGAAAACACCCACCTGCCCATTCTGGCCAGCATGAGCTTTGAAGCAGGCGGGCGCACCTTTACCGGCTGCACAGTGGAAAGCTTTGCCGCCAGCGCCCGGGGCTTGGGGGCAGACGCCGTGGGCATCAACTGCTCGCTGGGACCCAAAGAGATCTTTCCTATGGCAAAGCGGCTGGCAGAAGCCGTGCCCGGCAACTTCCCGGTGTTCGTCAAGCCCAACGCCGGTCTGCCCCGTGCAGACGGCAGCGGCTACGACATCACCCCGCAGCTGTTCGCCTTGCAGATGAAGCCCTACCGGGAGCTGCACCTGTTTGCTGCCGGCGGCTGCTGCGGCACCACCCCGGAGTTCATCCAGCTGCTGAACGGTGTGTTTGCCGATTGCAGGCCGGGCCGCCCTGACCACCCCATGAAGTCGGTGGTGTGCAGCCCCATGGACTGCGTGAATGTGGACGGCATCACGGTGGTGGGCGAGCGCATCAACCCCACCGGCAAAAAGCGCTTCCAGCAGGCATTGCGGGAAGGCGACATGAACTATGTGCTGGAGCAGGCCGTCAGTCAGGCAGAGGCCGGTGCGCAGATCCTGGACGTGAACGTAGGCGCACCCGGCGTAGACGAGCCGGTGCTGATGGAGCAGGTGGTCAAGGCGCTGCAAAGCGTGACCAGCCTGCCCCTGCAGCTGGACTCCTCCAACGTGGAAGCGCTGGCGCGGGGTCTGCGGGTGTACAACGGCAAGCCCATCGTCAACTCCACCAACGGTGAGCCGGAAAAGCTTGCCGCCATCCTGCCGCTGTGCAAGAAGTACGGTGCCGCCATCGTGGGTCTGGCCATCGATGAAAAAGGCATCCAGCCCAAGGCCGCAGACCGTGTGGCCATTGCCCGCCGCATCACCGAAGCAGCGCTGGCAGCGGGCATTCCCCGGGAGGATATCTACATCGACTGCCTTACCCTGACCGCCAGCGCCCAGCAGGAGGATGTGCTGGCCACGGTACAAGCGCTGGAAGCCTGCAAAAAGGAGCTGGGAGTGCGCACCGTGCTGGGCGTGTCCAACATCAGCTTTGGTCTGCCCTGCCGCGCCTACCTGAACACCACCTTTTTGACCATGGCCATGTACGCCGGGCTGGACCTTGCCATCATGAACCCCTCCAGCGAAGAGATGATGGCGGCGGTGTACGCCTACAACGTGCTGACCAACCGGGACAAGCAGAGCACAAAGTACATCGAACGCTTTGCCGACCGTGTGCCCGCCAGCACCGCACTGGCACAGGCTGCAAAAGCCGCGCCTGCCGCCAGTGCTGCCGAAGCAGAACTTACCGGTCCCTACGCCGCCCTGATGAAAGCGGTGGAAAAGGGCTTGAAGGGTGACGCCGCCGCCCATACCCGCGCCCTGCTGGCAGAAAAGCAGCCGCTGGAGGTGGTGGACGAAGCCTTGATCCCCGCTTTGGACATCGTGGGTGCCAAGTATGAAAAAGGCACCCTGTTCCTGCCGCAGCTGCTGCAGGCTGCCAGCGCCGCCCAGAGCGCCTTTGAGGAGATCAAGACAGCCATTGCCCAAAAGGGCGAGGGCAGCGCCAGCAAGGGGCGTATCGTCCTTGCCACCGTCAAGGGCGATGTACACGACATTGGCAAGAACATCGTCCGGGTCATTCTGGAAAACTACGGCTTTGAGGTTCTGGACCTTGGCCGGGACGTACCGGTGGAGACGGTGGTGGACACCGTGCGGGAAAAGGACGTGCATCTGGTAGGTCTTTCGGCCCTGATGACCACCACCCTGAAAAGCATGGAAGAGACCATCGCCGCCCTGCACGCCGCTAAGCTCGACTGCAAGATCATGGTGGGCGGTGCCGTGCTGACCCCGGAATACGCCGAGAAGATCGGCGCGGACTGGTACGCCAAAGACGCCAAACGCAGCGCCGACATCGCCAAGGAGTTCTTTGGGGTGTAACGCAAAAAAATTACAGATTCGGACTGCTGAGAAGTGCGGACTTTTCAGCAGTCTTTTTTATAGGCAGGGCGTTTATTTGCAAACTGTTCAAATTTACCACAAAGAATTGCCACGATTGTCTGGCATAATAAGGGTGCACTCAGGGAGAACGGAACGGACATCCCCCATAACCTCCCAAAGGTTCTCCCCGCAAAAGCCCATGCAGGCACATTTCCCTGCGGGTGCGGCCGCAGCAGCGGCGCACAGCAGGCCCATAAAAAACTGTCTCCCGTTTCTATGCGAGGCAATAGCCAGAACGGCGGACAGACTACCAAATCCCTCCTGACCAAGCCGCAATGTTCAGGGGTTCCTATACAGCAGGCAGTGTCGCTTTCCTCCTCCTTTCCACGACACTGCCTGCTTTTTGTTTGCGCATTTTTCCCTGAAACGCCAGAAAGCGCAAGGTCGGAGGAACTGCCCTTGCTCCCGCCTCCTGCATACAAAACCGCCCCGGCTTCCATCACGGAAACCGGGGCGGTTCGTTTGCTTTAGGGGTGCTTTTTCAGGCGCTCACGCAAAACCTTGCGAGGGGTCTTTTGGTAAGCCCCGCGTATGCGGGGAAAGCGCGACACCATGGCATTCTACCCCTGTGTTGTGGGATCACCCCCGCGTATGCGGGGGAAAGGGCCACCTGACGCTTGCAGTCAGCCATATGCATAGGATCAACCCCGCGTATGCGGGGAAAAGGGAGAGCAGACAGCAAGACCACACTATCACATGGGATCACCCCCGCGTATGCGGGGAAAAGGCGCGAACGCTAATCGTACAAAACGAACCGCAAGGATCACCCCCGCGTATGCGGGGAAAAGACTAAAAAGATCCCGTAGCACCGTGCCTCCCGTTGCTATTGTACCGCTGTTTCCTTCAGTTTGCAATAAACCTGTTGTATCAAATGGCAGTCCGGCAGGGCGCGATGCCCCACTTTTTCTGCCAGCTGAAAATGCTGCGGCAGCGCCTGCAGGTCCGGCAGGATCATGCCCGGCATCTCGTTCCTCTCAGTTTCCTGCGCGCATAACGGTCATCAGCCCAAGGCCATAGGCCTTGCCGCGCCCCATGCCCTGACACAGCAGTGCCCGGAACTGCTCTGCATCGGTCACCTGCAAAACGCCCTCATAGGTCACTGCCAACAGGGTCACCGGCCGGGTGCCGTGCTTGGCAAAATGCTGCCACTGCACCCGGGTCACGGTAAATCCCTCCTCCCGCAGGGCAAAGCCGCGCTTTGCGGCGCGCTCCAACAGCCACTGCTTCTGGTACTGTGTTGTGCAATGTGCGGCCACGGTTCCCCGCGCTGCGGGGTTTTGGGTGTCTTTGCAGCTTTTGGTGGGGTTTGCAGTCAGCCGGAACTGCCAGCAGCTGCCCGGCTCCACCCGCTGCAAAAGCGGGTCGTAGCTGCGGGTCTCCGCAGCCGCTCCGGTGCCAAACTGCTCCACCACGCCGGACAGCTCCGGCGCGTCCTCGCTGAGCAGCAGCAGATACAGCCGCTCTCCCAGACGATCCAACCGCCACAGCCTGCGGCGGCGCTCCCCTGCAAAAGCGCTTTCCACTGCGCCATGCAGTTTTTGCGGTGCCGCCAGCGCAGCCATGGTGCTGCGGCGGGTGGGATCGAGTTCTACCCGTGATAAATACATTCTCTCGCCCCCTTTTTACAATTCCCGGAACGGATCGTGCTCCGTAGCCTCCGGGCTGTCCGGCATCTTCTGCCATAGTTCCCGTACCGAGCGGTAGCCGTATTGCCGATGATGCGGGTCAAAGCTCACCGGCACATCCCGCTGCGGAGCCGTGCCCGGCTCCAGCGGATCGGCGTCCAATAGGATCCGGCTCTGCCGTCCAGGGCACAGGGGCGGTTCCGCTTGCAACACCTCCTGCAAGCTGCCCGGGCATACGCCCAGACAGAGCGGCAGGGTAGGCGGGCAGCAGCGGCGACCGAGATACAGCGGAAACGCCGGGTGCAGCAGTGCCTGCTGCAGCTGCTGCAAAAGGGCGGTGTCGGTGCTTTCAATGCCGGCCAGAAACACGGCATCCTGCAAATAATGGCGGTAGGTCACATAAGAGGTCTTTTCGTCCTGCGTCTTTGCCGTGTGGTAGTCCACCAGCAGCTGCCCTTCCCGCTCCACGCGGACGCCGAACCGCAGCCCGGTCAGCCGGGTCAGCGCTTCGCTCTCGTCCCGCCGCAGCCCCAGAGCTGCCGCCAGCAGACCGATCACGCCGCTCTTGGTGGGTTCCCGGCCCGTCTTGCGGGTCTCAAATTTAGAGTCCGCGCCCCACGCCTGCAAAGGCGCTGCCAGCCGAAGCAACAGCGTTGCCATTACCCCACCTCATTTCCGGCAAGCGCATCCCGGACAGCCTTTTCCAGTGCGTCCAGCATCGCCTTTGCCGTCTGCGCCGGAGCCAGCACCTCCAGCCCGCTGCCCACGGTAAAGCTTTGCGCCGGAGCCTCGGCAAAGCTGCTGTACATCTGCTGCGCATACTGCGCCAGTGCCGCCTTGGAAGGTGCGGCGTAACCCTGCGCACTGCGGGGCACGGCACGCTCGAATGCGCCGCACAGGTTCACCGGCTGATCCTCCCGCAGGGTCACATATACCGCGTCCGGCAGAGTGCGGTTTGCAAAGGTGTTCTGCTTGCCGGTGGGCATGGAGAAGAGGAACGCCTCGCCAAAGGCCCGCACCGTTTCCGCTGCCTGCGCTGCACCCAGCTGCCCGGCCAGCTCCATCACGTTCACCGTAGCATAGCGGTACAGGGTGGAGGAGTTGTACTCCACCGTGCCCAGATGGCCTGCACCGGCGTTGTCCTCTGCCTGACAGTCATCCACGGCGGTAAAGTAATCGTACTCGTTCTGCACGGCATGGGTGGAGATGCTGTGCGCCACCTGCGCAGCGGCGTCATAGTTCAGAGAAGGGTCATCTGCCACCATGCGGCCAAACAACGCCATGTCCATCGAGGGCGCCGCTTTCAGGGCATCCCGATACTGCTTTTTATCCGCAGAGCCCTCCACAGCCAGCTCTGCCAACGCCTTTGCCTGCGCAACGCTCATGAAGAACAGTGCCTTGGTGCCCTTATCGTCGCTCTTGATGCCCGCATTCTCCAGCGCTTTTTTTGCCAGCTTGTCCGCATCCAGTTCCGGGGCCAGTGCAAGGATCTGCGCCTTCACCAGTTCTGCGGCCTTTTTGGTGCGCTTGCCCACGTCCAGCTGAGCATTCTCCGCAAAGGCTGCGCGCATGGCATGCTTCCATGCCTGCGAGGATACCCGGGCACGGGTCACACCGCCGTACACGGCTGTTTTGGGGCTGCCGGTATCGTCCCGGTTGATGCAGCTGGGCGGGACGGTCTGCAAAATGTGGAAATCAACATACAGGCGCTTCTTCATGGTCAAGTCTCCTTTTCTTTCTCTTCCGGTGCAGGCTTCGGGTCGCGGTACAGGTCCTGCCCCCACCGCAGACGAACATTGGCGGGAATCTGTGCATACCGCGGGTCGGTGCATTGCAATTCATACAGGTCTGCCGCAAGCTGCGGATAGTCCAGCGGGATGCCGCCATCCTTTGCCGCGCTCAGCAGCCGGATCATGCCCCGCAGATGGTGGCTGATCTCGGTAATTTCTTCTGCGGTGGCCAGCGCATTGAACCGCCGGAGCACACTGACCTCGGTCCAGTCCTGTCCGGCACTGTTCCGCTCTGCCAGCTGCCGCACCGCACGCCCCAGCGTGTTGCCGGGGCAGTTCATGGGGCGGTCATTCCCCTGCTGATGCACAGCATACAGGGTCAGGGCAAGGTAGACCGCCCACTCTGCCGCCGAGGGAGCACTGCGGCCCTGAAAGCTTTCCGGCATTCCCAGCAAAAAGCATCCCCACAGCTCCGGCAGCTCGCCGGGTGCGTGGCCGATACCCCGCCGCAGCTTTGCCAGTTCTGCCCGCCGCTGGTTGTCCGGCAGAGCCTGAAGCCTGTGCAGCTGCTGCGCCGCATACAGTTTGACATCCTGTGTTTTCATACAATTCCCCCTTTATGGTTCTGTTTTGGGATAGATTTCCCAAAGCCTTGTGCGGAAATGATTATAGGCCTTTGGCGCGGTATACAGGATGGTGCGCTCGGTCTTTTTGTCCTTATCGACCACAATGCGGCGTCCCTTCAGGGCGGCATTCCCGGCCTCCATCACCATCTGCTTTCCCAGCTTTTCCGCGATGCTGCGCGCCCGTGTCTGCCAGCGCAGTGCTGCCTCATCCGGGTCGTCCTGCTCCTGGTCGATCGCCTGCAGCCACTGCCGGAAAGGCCGGTCCACTGCAAAGTAGAACTGTGCACGAACCGCGCCGCCTGCATTTTCATTCCGGTCACCGGCGGCAATTGCCAGTTCCTGCGCAAAACGCCCGATCAGCGCCGCTGTCTGTTCACAGCGCTCGATTTCTCTGACGATCCGGCTCTGCCATGGGCGCCCTATCTCATCCAGAATCCCTGCCTGAAAGGTCAGGCTGTCGCTGAAAGAATCATTTACAAAGAAGTCCTTATCGCCATATTGGACACCGGAGATGCGGAAATGTATTTTTCTGCGGGGATCCAGAAGTTTCAATCTCTTTTCCTGCAACTTTTCGATCCAGCATACAACGCCCGGGCGATGCCCGCTGTCCTGACAAAAAACCGCCGGGAACTCCCGCCAGAATTGTTTGGCCGGGTCATGACGGCAGGGCACAAACACCACCGGTTCATTTTTCTTGATTGGCATCGTGCGCCAGATGGTCATCTGTTCGGCAAAGACGTTTTCTCTGGGGAAGAAATCTCCTTCCAGCAGACAGAACCCATCCACATTCTCCCCTGTCCTGTGCAGCAACAGCCTTCTGGATTGCAGGGTGAGCAGCTGTGCCGGGTTATCCGGGCAGCAAATTTCTGTCCGTTCCGCGCTCTTTGGTGCTTCCAATTCCCAACAGGGCTTGCTTTCGCCCCAGCATTCCCGGCCGTCGCGCAGCAGCGTCAGGTTCAGCATCAGGGTCTCGTACAGATTATCACCCTGTGCCTGAATAAAACCGATCTTGCCCAGCCACCCGGCTCCTACGGACGGAAGCCCCTTTCCTTTTGGCTTTGCAGAGGTGTCATCATAGCCGTTCACACACAGCAGCCACCGCGCCGCCTGCGGATAGCTCAGCTGCTCCTTGCTCTGCCCCGCATACAGCGGAAAGAGCCGGAGTTTATTGCTGCTTTCCGACATTTCACCGTTGAGTTTGGCCGCACCGTATTCCGTGCCGATCTTTGCCTGCGGCACCTGCCAGAAGGGGTGTGTCGGATGGAACAGCCAAAAGCGGTCCTTCCACTGCTCCAGATAGTCCCGGACAGGCGCCGCCGGAAAATGCCCAAGCTGCCACAGCGCGCTCCAGCGCTCCAGTGCATCATCGCTCTGCATCAGTGGGCGGGGCTCTCCCTTTACATCCACCCGGGAAAACACGGTGAACAGCACCGCCAGCAGCAGCCGCAGCACGGCGGCGTTCTGGGTGGGCATCTCGCCCGCAAGGTCCGCATAATCCTGCGCCGACACCAGCGCCTCGGTCAGGGACACCTCCCGCACCGTGTTGTCCCGCAGCCGCACCCGTATCCACGGTTCGGTCAGCAGGTTGAATTCAATTTCCTTCATCCGTCTCCTCCTTTTGGTAATACAGGCCGTTTTCACGGTCATAACAAAGTTCCATGCCCGCAAGCCGGGCAGTCAGGTTTTCATCCAGCAGCAGGATCAGTTCTCCGTGCAGCAGCGGCGACAGCTGCCACGCCGCAAGACGGCTGCGGTTGTCCGCTTCCAGCTCCCGGATGACCCCGTCCACCTTCCACGCCTTGCCGAACACCGCCGGGAGCCGCAGCTTCTGCCGGGCGATCTTCAGCGCCGTTTCCGGCGGGGGCGGGCTGTCGGCAGCTACGGCACTGCCGCCCTCCTGCCACGGCAGAAAGTGGATGCTGCCGTCTGCCCGACGCTGCATTACCAGCACCTCTACCGAGGGGTCGCCGTCCCGCACTGCCGCCCGCGCCGCCGGGTCGGAGCAGGCGCCCTCGTTCTGCATCCAGTCGTCCAGCGTGTTCAGCTGCGCCAGCCGGTGCGTTTCCGGCTGCGGCACAAGGTATGCTTCGGCGCGTGCTTTCTTTTTCTCCTGTGTCTGCTCATATATGGAGCGCATTTCCTCGCCCTGTGCTCCGCCGGGGGCTTCCCGCTCCCAGCCGTAGACCCGCTGCACCAGCGGAGAGATCTCCTCCGGCAGCCGGATGCTCCGGGGCAGAAACTTCCGGGTGCGCCAGAGCAGCCACTGTCCATATACCGCCTCGCTGCCCGCGTCAAAGGCATCTTCCCCGGTGTCCAGCACCGCGCAGCAGGCCTGCTGCAACGGAGCGGGGCGGCTGCGGTGGTGGCGGTGCAGCCGTCCAATGCGCTGCAGCAGCAGATCCATGGGGCAAAGCTCTGTGACAAGAACGTCCAGATCAATGTCCAGCGACTGCTCCATCACCTGCGTGCCCACCACGATCAGGTCATTCCGTTCCTTCGGCGTGGATTCCTTGCCGATGCGTGCCATCAGCTGGTTTTCCCGCGCCGCGCGGTCCGGCATCAGAAACTGCGCATGGAACAGCTGCACCTCTTTGTCCGGCAGGCTTTCCCGCAGCAGCTGCGCGATCTTCTGCGCTTTTTTGACCGTGTTTACGATCACTCCTGCGCAGCCGCCCTCGGCCAGCTTCCGGCGCAGCAGCGCGGGCAGCTCCGGCTCTGTGAGCGTAGTCAGCTGCACCGTTTGACCGGGTGCAGCCGATGAGATGGCCGTCTGCTTTACCTCTGCGCCATCCGTCCATGTCAGCAGCGGATAGCCGCAGCTGGTTTCCCACGGAGCGTCCGGGGCGGCCTTTTTCTGCTGGTAGGCCTCGACCAGCTCTGTGCGCCGCCGGGCGGGCAGGGTGGCCGACAGCAGAATGACCGGCACCTTGTACCAGCCCAGCCATTCCAGTGCGCGGTCCAGATAGCAGTTCATGTAGGTATCGTAGGCGTGGCACTCATCAATAATGACCACCTTGCCCGCAAGCCCCAGATGCCGCAGCATAACGTGCTTCTGGGCAAGTGCCGCCAGCAGCAGCTGATCCACTGTGCCAATCACGAAGTTTGCCAGCAGTGCCTGCTTGTTTCCCCGAAACCACTGGTGTACCTGCACCTGATGCTCTTCCTGCGCGTCCTCCTCCAGCTGCACCCCGCGCCCCTGCAGCCGCAGATAGCACTCGTTCAGTTCCGCCATGCCGTGCGCCAGCTTTATAGCCTGCGGCAGCGTCTCCTCAGACTGCGTGTCTGCCCAGCCAAGCAGCCGGGGAAAGATGCCGTTTGCCGTGGCCTGTGTGGGCAGCCCGAAAAAGACACCGCCCAGCCCGAACCGGCTGGCCATGATCTCCGCAGCGGCCAGCGCCGCCTCGGTTTTGCCCACGCCCATCTGTGCTTCCAAAATCAGAATGCCCGGTTCCGCTGCGGTATCTGCAGCTTCCAGAACAGCCCTCTGCACCGCATTGGGCGCAAAGCCGAACCGCACCGCAAACTCCTGCGGGTCTGCGATGCTCGGCTGTGCCTCCCACGGGAAGGGCAGGGCCAGCTTTTCCCAAGCCCTGTCCACCCGCGCCGGGTAATCCTCCATGCTGCCCAGCTCCTCTACCGGGATCAGGGGGAAGTATTCCGTATTGCTGGCGATCCAGTCTGCCATGATCAGAAGTCCGGTCAGAAGCACTTCCTCCTGCGGGTCCAGGTCGTACAGTTCCGCCGTATCATCAAAGCCGCAGTCCTGCAAAACAGTCATGAGCAGTTCTGTCCAGAAGCCCTGCCAGACCTTTTCCTGTCCCTTGGGGTAGTAGTTGCTCTCCCAACCCTCTAACTGATCATCGACCGCCGCGCAGCTCTGTGGCCTGCCGTGATGCGCTCCCACAATGGAGGCTAGCCCGCCGGGACAATCATCCCACAGCAGGATTGCCTCTCCCGCCCGGGCATGCGGCGACTCCCGGCGGTTCTGTTCAGGACAGTCCAGCGGCGTCAGCATTTCCAGCCGCTGCCGCGCCTCCGGCAGAGTGCGCAGGATATTTGCCTGAAAGGCTACCGTAGCCTTGCCTATATCATGGATCCCGCCCAGAAACCGGGCATGCGCGAGCAACGCTTCCTCGCGCTCAAAGCCCATGGCCCGTTTTGCACTTTCCGGGAGCCACTGCCGGACCAGCCGCTCCATGATGCCCGCCGTATCCCACAGGTGCATCCAGAGCGGCAGCCACAGGCTGGTATTCTCCGGGTCCGTTTTACCAGCCAAAAGCCTTGTTTTATTCAACGTCCAGCGCATTTTTGCTCCTTTTCCGGTGTGTGCTTTCCGTGTACCGAGCATAGCAGATAATGTGTACCATAATCCGTACTTTTTGTATTTTATCTCCGCAAATGAAAAAAGCGGCACACCGGGTCGTGCCTCATCAAAACGAAAGTGTCCTTGCAAGGTAAAGAAAACTGCTATTTATGGCCCTGTTCCGCCTTCTGTTCCAAAGATACGCTTCTGCCCTTCTGCTGTCAACGGCTCCGCGCCAATTCATCAAAGCTACAAAAAAAAACGATTTCTTTTTTGTATAAAAAGCCGCCCCGGCTTCCTACTATGGAAACCGAGGCGGTTCATTCTGTTTATTGGTGTTCTTTCAGACACTCAATGCCTACCAACTGGCATTCAGTTTTTGAAGTTTTAGTCATATCTGTATTTAGAGGACTTTCCATACACCTTCCGGAGCGATTTTTTCAGACTGACCACCGTTTCTTTGATGATCTTTGCCTCATCGGCGGAGCAATCTGCAAGCTGTTCGGTCATCCAGCTGTCGAACACCGGCTTTGCTTTTTTGATCTCGATGCACAGCAGCTCGTCTGCGGAGCAGTCCAGTGCGTTAATGATGTCGATCAGCGTTTTCAGGCTAGGCACTGAGTTGCCTGTTTCGATATGGCTGATGTGCGTGACCACAACGCCGACCTCATTGGCCAGCTGTTCCTGCGTCATGCCCTTTGCAAGGCGGCAGGCACGGATGCGTTTTCCGATGTCGGCGTAGTCCACCATAGTACAAGTACCCTCCGTTTTGTGAAGTGATACTTGTATTGTATGTGCAATCGACCGGGATTGTAATAACCTGAAAGTGCAGTGGACTTATAAATACTAATCGTTCAGAAATACTTTAACTTCCTGCTTTCCGTCAATCGTTGTCACAGCAGTAATGGCATCCGGGCGGAAGGAGTCTCTCGGATAATGCATTTCCAATTTCAGATTGACTTTTTTCCCAGCTTCCACTTCCTGTGCCAGTTTATTCTCAAAATTTTTGAATTCGTTCCGATTTAGTCCAGAATCCTGCGGAATGAGATTTTCCAAATCGTTTGCCCCATCAAAGCGATCTGCAATTGCATGACCTCGATCATCGGTACTTTTTTCATATCCTTTTCCAATGTCATGGATGCTGTCTTTAATTTGCAGACGACCATCATGCTCTTTCAGATGCAGGTCTCCCTCGGCTGTAAACAGCCTTCCAAGGTGATCGGTAGTGTACTCATATCCGTTTCTTTTATACTCTGCATCCGACAAAAGATCCTGCTCCATACGGTACGGCATTCCATCATCGTTATTTTTGTATTCCAGCTCTTTTTCTAGCTCTGCAAATGACTTTTCCGTAGCAGCATCCAGTTTTTCTTCTGCCTTTTCTATCACGCCTTTCTGTAGACGCTCAAATGACCGTTTGACGACATCATCCAACCCAATGTGCATTTTTGCTTCCATCGGTTTCGCTTCTGAGATTTCTCGCCTCACAGCACACGACCTCCCTGCTGTTCAAAATTCGTCCTTAGATTATCTACAGCCTTTGCATCCGGGTTCAGGCTCATGCCCATGCTTATCACGCTATTTAGCACCCAGTCTGCAGCAGCAGCTTTCAGGCCGTACTGTCCCTGCAGCTGTTCCAGAAATTCTTTACGGGGTGTGAGCGACTTTTTAGCTGCGGCACAGTAATCAACGACTGTACCGATCCCACCAAAGAAATCGAACACAGCTTTCCGAGTCTTAGCCACATCCAGTTCGCCGCCTGCAAAGACCCGTTCCAGGTAGCGGCTGTCCTCCGGCTTCAGCACAGTCTCATGGCGTTTCAGCCAGAGCTTCAGCTGCTCCATCTCCGAACTGCTCAGCGGTTCCAGCTCTTTGCCCACTGCCAGTTGTCCGAATACAAACTCTGCGTTGATTTCATGCGGCATTTTTGAAGGCTTGTGGTAAACAGCATTTTCCGGCATGGGATACGCCTCAATCTTGCAGAGCACCGCCTCCGGCCACTCGTTCTGGTAAACGGCAGCCACACCAAGCGGCAGCTTGGACAATTCATCGATCTGTGCCTCCTTCAGGGCGGCAGACTTGCCTACCAGCTTGCGATCCTCTTCGTCCGGCAGGCGCAGAATAATTTTTGTGTTCGTGTTGCGGATGACCGACATATCCAGCAGTCCGGGTGCCTGATCCGCAATAATGAAGCCCTCACCATAAGTACGCATTTCTGCAATGGCATTTGCCAGCATTTCCACCGACTTGCCCTGCAAATTTGCACCTTCCTGTGATTGCTCTGCCGAGGTCTTGCGCAACAGGTTGTGTGCTTCTTCCAGCACTGTGACATGGCGAAGCCTGCTGTTCATCCCGCTGCTGCACATCCGGTATTCCTGTAACTTCATCACCAAGATGCCCATCAGCAGCGATTTCGTTTCCATAGAGCCCACTCGGCTCAAATCTACAATAACATTGCGGTCAAACAGTGCTTCGTCCGTCAGCGCATCTTCTGCGCAAAGCACACTTCCATAAATACCGTTTGTCAGAGACTTTACGCGGGTGCACAATGCGCCCACATAATCGCTTTGGGTATCCTTGGAATAATGCGACTCTTCAATGACGCCCGGCAGAATATCCAGCAGGTCAAAGAAGGTTGGGAAAACTCCCTTCTCGCTCTCCGAATTGCGCAGATCCCAGCCTACTTTCTGATAGCTGCGCTCAATAGCATCCTTCAGCACCGCTGGCATGGCTGCATACATCGGCCAGCAGGCGTTGAATATCTCCACCAGACGGTCAATATGTTCCAGAATATGGATATTCTCAGGGAATGCAAAGGGGTTCATGCGCAGCAGCGGCGTTTCTCTGGGGTTTGTACCAAACACCTGCACATCTGTACGATTGCCGAACACGTTCTTGTATTCGCCCTTGGCCGGTTCCACCACAAGAAACGTCGTTTGTCCGTTCTTTGTGATCTCATCCAGCAGATGGTAGACCGCATTGGATTTGCCTGTGCCGGTCGAGCCAGTGATGAATGTGTGGGAAGCCATTGCCTGCCGGTTCAAGAGCAGTCCTGCCGCTTCCTCTTTACCCATGTGGTAAATCTTGCCCAGATTCATCTTGTCCTCATCCGGCATCGCCTCATCCGGCACATTGCGGCCAAACTCCGCGTGCTCAATAATCGGCAAACCATGCACTGAGCGGGTGGGCAAGCCAAGGTGCATCGGCAGTTCCCGCCCGCTGACCAGCGTTGCAGGTGTATAAAGCAGACTATCCGGCGCATTCTCCCATAGTGGGCGAGCAAAGACCGGTTGCATGAACCGCTTGAGATATTCCCGCAGCTGTGCCACTTCTGCCTCATTGTTCTTCCACACATTGACGGCACCGCTCTCCACCGAGGAGCCCTCGCCTACCATCAATGCGCGGTAAGTGTTGGCCGCCAAAAGTGCTGTGGATTGAGTAGACGAAAGGAAATACGCTGCACAGTTATAGCAGCCATAATCTTCACTTTCCTTTACACGCTTGAGCTGGTTTTCAATGCGTTCCAGCAGTTCCTCCACCGATTTATTGCACAGTTCCACCTGCTGAGTACGGCCCGTGCCGCGGGTGTCCGTTGTGCCGTGGCTCTCCTGCTGGCTGGTGGTGTCCGATGTTCCATGCGACGTTCCATCGGAGGTGCTGTGCGAAGTGCCGGTCTGCTCGGTGGTAGAGTGGCTGGTACCCCGCGAGGCGTTTACGCCCATGGAGCCTCCGATGTTCCGGGCGATGCTGTTGAAAGCCGTTCTGGCTGGCGTCATGCCTCCTATGGCCCTGCCCGCCGTGCCAAGCAGCGGGCCGATGACGGCCCCCGCGCCCGGAATCAGGGCCGAAGCTGCCAAGCCGCCCAGACCCAGAATGCCTGCAATGCCGCCAGCCACCGGCGAGATTTTTGTGACCGAGGTACCGAAGCTGCTGCCGACACCGCCGTTGATACCGCCGCTGACCCCTTTCGTTTTCTGTGTGCCGTCCGTCACCGAAGAGGACTGGTTCGTACCGTCCGTTGTAGTCGTGCTGACAGTATCGCTGATAGTATGGGAAGTTCCACTGCACAGGCTCTCCATCACAGCAGTACTCTGGTTCTCGGTATAAGACCATGTACTCTTGCGGAAGGGCGAAAGAGTGCTGTACAGATTTTCATACCCGCTGCGGATAGCCGCCTGCGTTTCATTGGAAACAGGTTCTGCCAAAAACAGCGCAGTATACTTTTCTCCTTCCATCGCATCCATAAAGCGCTCAATGCCCTGCACAAAGGCTTTATCTTCCGTTTTAGACTTATCGCGCAGAGCTGCCACACAGGACACTGAGGCCACCGCCTCCTGCTCTTCGCCAAAGGCTTCATCCAGCAGTTCTTTTTCATCTTTCTGAGAAATGCCTTTTATATCGGAACCGGGGAAGTTGGAGAGCAGCACTTTCTGCAACGCCTTGCTGGAAATTTCCAGCTTGCGGCTCTTCATGCTCTGTTTCAGGGGATCCTCGCGAACGCCCAGATAGATATTGGCACCGGCATTTCCTTCTGGCACATCGATCATCACCGCCAGACTACAGCCTTGTGCCATGCTGGAATAGTACACCGTGGAAAGCTTCTGGAACATATCTTCGCCCTTTTTCAGGGTCAGTTTCTTCAGCTGGAACATTCGGATACACTGAGCGGGATCCTGCACCTCCAGCATCTTCTGAGAAAGCTCCACCATGCCATAGTTCTGCAGTTCCGTCAGATATTTTTTATACACCAGATGGTCTGCAAGGGTCAGCTGGTCCGTCAGGTCATTCAGCGACCGCTGCGCGGAAAGCTGCTGCGCCTGCTGCACTTCAAGCTCGTTTTCCATTTTATCTCCTTTTCGTTAATTAACCTTTGAAGATTTCACCGAGTCGCTCTAGTTTCTCTAATACCCCTTCGACAGCCAATGCCGCACCGAATGCAAGTGCCGGACCTATACCGTTGCTTTGCATATTCTTAATGGCCCACTCTGCGCCTCCAAAGCCCTGATCAGCCGCTTTTTTATACCATTGCAGGGCTTTTTCTTTGTCTTGCGGCACACCTTCTCCGTATTCATAGCAGCCAGCCAGGGCGAACTGTCCTCGATCATAGCCCTGCTCCGCAGATTTACGATACCATTCCACTGCTTTTTCGAGATTCTTTTCCACGCCACGTCCGTGCTTATAACAGTTGCCAAGGTCACACTGCGCCATAGCACACCCCTGCTCTACAGATTTTCGGTACCACTCAACTGCTTTTTGGCAGTCATGTTCTATGCCATCGCCATAATCGTAACAGCGACCGAGCTTGTACTGTGCAACTGCATAGCCTTGTTCTGCAGATTTGCGGTACCATTCTGCCGCTCTTCCAAGGTCTTTCGTCACACCATCTCCGTACTCATAACAAAGCCCCAGATTGTACTGTGCAGATGCATTACCATTCTCCGCAGATTTACGATACCATTCAACTGCTTTCGCGCTGTTCTTTTCCACGCCTTCTCCATTGTGATAACAAACGCCTAAATTGTTCTGCGCATCTGCATTTCCCTGCTCTGCTGCTTTCTTAAACCATTTTACCGCTTCTGCTTTGTTTCCTGTCACCCCTCGACCATAGTAATAGCAGCGACCCAGCTTACACTGCGCATCTGCATTCCCCTGCTCTGCTGCTTTCTTAAACCATTTTACCGCTTCTGCTTCATTTTCATCTAAACCACGGCCGTAATAATAGCACTCACCAAGCATATACTGTGCCCACGCATAATTCCGCTCTGCTGCTTTCTTATACCATTTTACCGCTTCTGCATCATTTTTATCTAAACCACGGCCGTAAAAATAGCACTCACCAAGCATATACTGTGCCCACGCATGATTCTGCTCTGCTGCTTTCTTATACCACTTTACCGCTTCTGCTTTATTTTCATCTAAACCACAATAATAGTGCTCACCAAGATTATACAGTGCCTTTACATTGCCGTTTTCAGCAGCCTTGCGGTACCATCCCACAGCCTGCGCATCGTCTCTTGCAACACCGGTACCATTGCTGTAGCAGACACCCAATTTGTTCTGCGCCTCCGCATAACCCTGCTCTGCGGCCTTGCGGTACAGCTCTACAGCCTTTGCCTTGTCCTTGCCGACGCCGTCGCCGGTCTCATAGCACACACCCAGCTCATACTGTGCTTCCGGGCATTCCTGCTCTGCCGCTTTGGTGTACCACTTTACAGCCGCCTCATTGTACGAGAGTTCCGCATACAGCCGCCCGGTCATATACTGGGCTGTTACATTTCCCTGAGTTGCCGCCGCTTCGTACCATCTGCGGGCCTCTTTGTCGTCCTTTTCAACGCCCCGAGCCTGATAATAGCACTCGCCCAGTGCGCACTGTGCCTCGGCATTACCCTGCTCGGCAGCTTTTTTATACCACACAACGGCATTTTCCGCATTCTTTGCTACACCAACACCGTTCTGGTAACACCGTGCCACTTCCAACTGCGCCTCGGGGTGTCCGTAATCACTGGCCGCAACCATGTAGCGTTGAAACGCCATCTCGGCATTGCCAACCTGCTGAAAATCACTGGCATCCTGCAGATAGTCCTGCTCGGTTTCCTCCTGCGTTTCCTGCTGCGCTTCCTCCCCCAGACAAAAGCTCTCCACGAAGCCCATGAATTCTCGCTTTTTATCTTCCGGCCCATTGAACAGGAAGCTGTACACAGCATTTTTCTCATTGCTGAAAGCCATAGCCTTGATCTCAGCCCCCAGACCATCCCAATTCACACGGCCAGCCGCCGGTTTAAACCATTCAACCATTGGTTTTTTCCGGATAGCATTGGGAATTTCCATTTGCCACTGATTCACACGGATGGATTCCAGTTTATCCGTAAAATATACTTCTACCTGGACTTTACTCATTTCTGATTGCTCCTTATGGTTTTATGATTCGCACATAGTCTCCTTGGCTCCGCACCCACATTTGAATACCCGTGCCAAACACCTCGGCTTCCACGATCCAGCCCTTTTCCGTCACCTGCAAGACTTTTGCAGTGGGCAGTCGATCAAGCACCGATTCCAGACTTGGCCCGGTATACTCGAACCGGATGGTCTGCAACTCGCCGCCGTACATGAACTGGATGCGCTTGCGCATCTCGCCTTCCTGAAAGCGGTCGGTATAGCGCTGGGCAAAGTGTCGGTCGAGGGTCTTATAGTTCTGGATACGGTCGATGCGGTAAATCGTCGGGGAGTTGTCCTGCGGATTCTTGAAGTGCTTATCCTTGTCGATGCCTTCGATGAACGCCGCCAGATAGAAATAATACTCACTGAACAGGATGCCCACCGGCTCAATGGTGCGCACACGGGTCTCGCCATCGTGGGTGCGGCAGTAGGTAATTTCCATAACATTGTGATTTTCTACTGCCGTGCCGATGTCCCACAGGCTCTCAACGAACTTCCGGCCGTGCTGCGGCTCAACGTAATGGAAACGCTCATTGCTGATGAGGTCTTTCACCTGATTCAACCGGTCCAGCGGGGTGCACACCTGCACCAGCTTGTCCAGAATGGGGAACATTTCCTCCTTGACCATGGAACGGCTTTCCAGCAAAATCTTGCATACCGCCAGAATCTCGCTGCTGGTGAGGAAGCGGGAAAGCGTGTCATCCAGCAGATAGCCGCCCTTTGCGGAGTTGTATAAGATCTCCCGGCGCGGCTCGCTGTCTGCAAAATAGCTGCGCAGGGTATCAAGATCGCGCTGGATGGTTTTCTCGCTGACACCGAAGCGGTCAGCCGTCTGCTGTTTATTCAGCACCCCGCCCTGTACCAGCACCTGCTGGATATAGAGTATACGGTCTAATCTACTATTACGCACGGTTCATTCTCCTTCTCTGCTCATTGTAACACAGTGCAACAACAGTCGCAATTCTTTGTGTGAAATTTTGTTGTTTTGTGAAACAGCCACAAAATTTTTGTCTCTTTTGCACAATCCTAGTATACAAAAAAAGATGGACAGCTTGTCTGTCCATCCTCCAAAAAGCCAAGTGCTTTTCTCACAAATTCCATCTGCGGTTCAGCCGGTAGATCACATCCCATACATCATCCTTAAAAGTGTACATTACCTGACGCGGTGATGCACTTCTGCTTGCCATGCAGACAAGCAGAAACAGTTCGGCGGCAAATGCCGCGCCCAGCAGAAACATCCATATTTTTTTCATTGTGCACTCTCCTTTGATGGCGTTTATGCCCTTTTGTCTGTCTATTATAACGATCCTGTTGGACAGTTTGCTTGTCCTTTCTGTAAAAGATATTTTCTGCTTTTCCTGTACGTTGCAACACAAAAACCGCCCCGGCTTCCTGTTACGGAAACCGGGGCGGTTCGTTTGCTTTATTTGTGCTTTTTCAAGCGCTCACGCAATTACTTGCGGGGGTTCTTGATAGCAGCCTGGGCGGGTGCCAAAATTACAGAGCGTTCGGAACAACAGTATGAAATTCAGGAACTACTGTTTTCGCCTTTTGCAATTGCTTCAACCTGATACTGTAATAGGTCCTCCGGCAACATTGAACACTTCTTCTCATCAAGTGTTTTGCGTAGCTTTTGTTCCAATTCCTTAAACAAAAGGTCTTGAAAACACCATGGGCTTGCGCTATTCGAGTACTTTTTAGCTTTTCTCTCAGCCAATGCTTTTTCTTCCCGTAGTTCAGCAATTTTATCTTCCAACTTTGGTGCCCGGCCTATGCACTCTAGCAAACCCTCCAATCGTTTGATTTTCTCTCCTTTTGTATAATATTCTTCAATCATGCTCGCCGCATCCCGTTTCAATGTAGTCTTTGAACGTCCTTCAAATTTAGGATCTGCTGCACACCAAGCATATAACTGATTTAAAAAAATCGCTTGATTTGCAGAGCTTGTATACCATTCAAATGTAGCATTTTCCCAGCTTTGAATCAAATACATCCTTTGAGGATTTTTTTCTAGAGACTCAATGCATTTACAGAGCATTTCATAAGTCTCACCCCCTAATTCTTCTAAGCTTTTTAGAAGTACTGCATAGTCTTCCGTCGTTGTTGGTTTTTCTTTTCTTAGGTGGCGCTGCACCCATTGATCGTATTTTTGTTTCTCAATGTCGTTTGTCTCTTCGGATTGATTGTGCGCCCAAGCCGTTCTCAATACTTTAATCGTATCAACACATGCCCTTAAATCTTCAGATGCTTCACACGGATACTCATTATTCTTCAACCAACCTTTTTTCGTTAGCTTACGAATAATACAGCTGCTGTCTATTACCGCCTTATACAAATTCAAACAGCCTGCCACAAATTTTGCATCTTCACTAAATACATTCACACATGGCTCATAATGACATATCAGAAAAAGATGCTCTGCTATTTTTGTTCGGACAAGTTTATTCAACTCTTCTGCAGGAGTATTTGAAAACAGAATATTTTCCATTTTTT
>OHTJ01000257.1_pt1 | contig 22478 bp, 20 predicted proteins | sample 1578921 | NCBI WGS metagenome assembly OHTJ01 (sample SAMEA3879582, study PRJEB24766) | human gut metagenome | biome: human-associated habitat; feature: feces | place: USA | collected 1985/1987
GCAAGGACGATACTGGCGACGGCCTTGAATAGCCCAAGGATAGACTGGCTAGGGTACTAGCCCCTAGCCCAGCCTATCCGCCCCCCAAAAAAAATCAACATTCAACACTCAACATTCAACAAAATGAAAGCGAACACTTGGAAAACAATTCTGCAGATAGCCATCAGCATACTGACCGCTATCGCTACTACGCTCGGAGTAACGAGCTGCATGGGATAAAGAAAACAGAAAAATCCGGTCATTAAGGTCATGGTCATTAAGGTCATTAAGGATTTCCAAAGAAAGTTAAAGGGAAACGAGTAAAAAATCATCATTTTTTTGCTCATTTTCCCTTTTTTTATTATCTTTGCCTTAAAAATTAATAATTGAACTTTCGTATGTGGTTCAAATACGGGCTTCTGCCCTTTACCTTTCCCTTCGGCCGGTGACCGTTGGTTCAGGGCGTGTGGGCAAAACTTGCGAAAGTTCAGTAGATAACAAAATAAAGAACGAAGAATTTCATTGAAATAATCTGATGGAAACAGAAAGAATTTTACTTCGATATTGGCAGGAATCAGATGCAGAGGCGCTCTTCAAGTACGCCTCCGACCCTGACGTAGGACCACGTGCTGGATGGCCGGCGCATAAGTCTGTAGAAGAAAGTCGGGAGATAATCCGGACATTCTTCCATAATGAAACGACATGGGCGATTGTGTTGAAAGAGACTGGCGAGGCTATCGGCTGCATCGGCTACTACACCCATGAAACCAGCAACATCCCTATCGGAGAAAACGACTGTGAGGTGGGCTATTGGGTAGGAAAGCCATTTTGGAACCAAGGAATCTGCACCGAAGCCTTGAAGCTGATGCTTGACTACTGCATCAACGAGAAGCATTTCGAAAACATCTGGGCAGACCATTTCACAGGCAATCCTGCATCAGGGAAAGTCATGGAGAAATGCGGTTTCTCAGACACCGGAATGCTGAACAGATGTAGCCAGCTTGTGGGTGGCGACAAGGAAATGGTCAAGGTGTTCAAGTACAACGGATAAAGGAGAAAATAGAATGATGAAACTCAATAACACCAAAAGTGAGTGGTTTATGTAAAAAGTTACAGAGAATATGAATTATCTCCGTAACTTTTTACATTTTCGGCTGATTTACCGCTTCAGCGCTATGTTATAATTATAATATTTGCTGTTGCCCGTAATATCCTCCAGCACCTGAATGAAAGGAGGAAACTTCACACTCTCGTTGGCAGAAATGCCGCGGGTTTCAAGAATCATCAGGTCGGAAACCGGCTCAAGAAACTCGTCGAGCTCGAAATACTGGCCCTTCCAGATAAAACTCTTGCGATGCTTATGAATGCGCTGGCGGTAAGGGTCAGCCTGCTGAAGCATACTCTCGTAAAGATTGGCATTAATCTGTCGCTCGGTCTCTATCTGCTCATTGTCTGAAATACGCTTCTTGGTGGTGTGAACATACACATACTTGCCTCCCTCGAAACCGCGACGGCGAAGACGAATCTCGCTACCCGGCTCACCCGTAAGATAAGTCTGAACAATATCGCTGTCTATCGCATTAGGAACCTCGCCCGTCAGCTTCACGATATATTTTCGCTCCTCCTCTATCGGCTGCGGAATGGCAAGCACATTGCTTATCTCCTTGAGCACACGGTTCAGCTTGTTGTTGAAATCTTCGTGGTTATTGATTACCCTGAGATGAGGATGACCCTTCCATGCAGAAACAATCTTCTTGTCCAACTCGCGCGCTATCTTCAGTCCCTCTTCATCGGCCTTCTCCAGGCGCTGCGCATTGTTGGCTGTAGTATAAAACTGCTCGGCACCATCAGCAGCACTCACCAGATGCAGCACAGCATCATAGCGGTCGCGAAGCTGGGCATCCGTATAACCCGCTTCAGAGATGATGCGGTGCCAGAAATCGGGAGTGAGATAGGTAGAAATATCCATCGTACCACGATCGCAGACGATGATGACAGGCTGCTGCAATGTTTCAGCCATACGCAGGAAACTGTCTTCCAGGTTGATCTGAGTCTGGAAAGTAGCCTTCTCGCCCTCAAAGAAAAAATCCTTGTTGGAGGTGAGATAATTCATGCCCGCCTGGGTGAACATGGTTGGAACCTCGGGAATGGTAAAGACCTTATAGCCGAGACTGGAGAAATGTTCAATCACCTTAACCATAGCAGTAGTCTTGCCCGCACAAGGTCCACCCGTCAGTACAATCTTCTTAATCTGATTCATATATCAAGTAAATATTTTTCGTTTCTTCTAATTGATGTTCTTACCGGAGCATCTTATTTTCGGGTGCAAAGATAACAATAATTCTTCAAACGAAAGCAATAATTTATGCAAGAAAAGAAAAATATTGTATTTTTATTTTGATTTCTCATTGTTTTGATGTACCTTTGCAAAGAAAATGGCTCATTTCTAGCCATCGGAAACAAAAATATAACTATAAGATTAAAATGGAAAAGATAAAGACATTAATTATAGGTAGCGGTCCTGCAGGATATACTGCTGCCATTTATGCCGGCAGAGCCAACCTGCAACCAGTACTCTATTCAGGTATGCAACCAGGCGGACAGCTCACCATCACCACAGAGGTAGAAAACTTTCCGGGCTATCCTAACGGCGTAGACGGAACGCAGATGATGATGGACATGAAGGAACAGGCAGCCCGATTCGGAGCCGAAATGAGAGACGGGAGCATCGTGAAGGCAGATTTCAGTTCACGCCCATTTCATCTTACAGATGAGCGCGACAACGAGATTGAGGCAGAAACCGTAATCATCGCCACAGGTGCATCAGCCAAATATCTGGGTCTTGCCGATGAAGAGAAATATCGCGGACAGGGCGTTTCTGCCTGCGCTACCTGTGACGGATTCTTCTACCGCAAGCGCACCGTAGCCGTAGTGGGCGGTGGCGATACTGCCTGCGAAGAGGCTATGTATCTATCCGGACTTGCCAAGAAGGTTTACATGATTGTGCGCAAGCCTTATCTCCGTGCTTCAGAAATCATGCAGCAGCGTGTAAAGAACAAGGAAAACATCGAGATTCTGTTCGAAACCAATACGCTGGGGCTCTTCGGCGAGAACGGTGTAGAAGGTGCTCATCTCGTGCGCCACAAGGGCGAAGCCAACGAAGAGAAGTTTGACATCAGCATCGACGGATTCTTCCTGGCTATCGGACATAAGCCTAACACCGACCTCTTCAAGGGACAGATAGATCTCGACGAGCAAGGCTTCATCAAAGTAGTGCCAGGTACTGCCACCACCAACATTCCGGGTGTTTTCGCAGCAGGCGATGTGGCCGACCCAATCTACCGCCAAGGTATTGTTGCCGCAGGCTCGGGAGCCAAGGCTGCCATCGAGGCCGACAGATTCCTGCAGCAACAGTAAAAACTATAGTATAAAATCCTATAAAGCGGGGTTAATATAGTTAAAAAATAACAGTAATATTTTGTCAGATGCAAAAAATGTATTACTTTTGCATCTGACAAAATAAAAAGGAAGATTGGCAGAGTGACCGAATGCGCTGGACTCGAAATCCGGTATACCCTCTTCCGGGTATCGGGGGTTTGAATCCCTCATCTTCCGCTAAGTTCCCCTACAGGAACCGTCATTTTATAGTTTCATAAAAACAACTCGACATGAAAAAAATCATCATCCCCATATTTATGCTCCTCCCGCTGATGACTGCACAGGCCCAAACCGTACTGACTGAAGAGCAGCAGCTGGAACAGGCACAGAAACAGTTGGAAGCTGCCAAGAAGGCACTAGAAGTGGCTAAGATAAAAGCACAGGCTGCCAAACTGAAGGCTCAGGCCGACAGCATCAACGCTGCAAGCGCCAAGGCGCCAACCACATCAACCACGGGATGGGCGATTCCTGTTGCCGTAGCCGCTAAGCCAAAGGAGGCTGCCAAGCTTGCCAACAAACTGGCAAATGGTACAACAGCCAAAGTGGATATGAAATATCTGGCAGGCGCCATCACATATAATGATGAAAACAAGATAGAATTCACACTCGATACGGATGCTAACGGAAAAACTGCCAAGCAGATTTACGACATCGTATTAAAATACATGAGTGAACTGACACAGAACGAGCAGAACATAGCAAGCCGAGTAGCACTGGTAAACGATGCTGAACACGTCATCGCCAACACGATGGACGAATGGCTCGTCTTCAGCCAGTCATTCATCTCGCTCGACCGCACGGAATTCAAATACCAGCTGGTAGCCAGAATTTCAGACAATCATCTGAATCTCTCGCTCGGTCGCATCATCTACAACTACGAGGAAGGAAGAAGCACCGGTTTCAAGGAACCTGCAGAAGAGGTAATCAGCGACAAGATTGCGCTCAACAAGAAGCAGAACGACCTGGCTAAAATCTTCGGAAAGTTCCGCAGATGCACCATCGACCGCAAGGATCAGATATTCGCAGAGTTAGCAGCATTAGTAAAACAATAAGTTGAAGAAAAATGGATAATCAGAATACAGACAACAAGATACAACAGAACGAGGCACAGCAGCCTGAAAACGCTACAGCCCAGCCTGCAGCTGAGCAGGGAGCAGAACAGACAGAACAGAAGCAGCCTACCAGCTACGCCGTAAGACCACAGCACCGCCGGCTTCGCCCATTGGCCTACAGCGACCAGAACAACATGCTGAAGGTGCGCAACTATCTCAACATCGCCTTCATGCTGCTCGCCATCGTGGGGGTAATACTCTGGACCCAGCTGGAAGAAAGCCGCAATATCGCCTACATCGTACTCATCGTGGGTGTAGTGCTCAAGATTGCCGAAGTATGTATCCGACTATTTAAGAAATAATGAAGAAGAAGAAAATTATATTCTCATCACTCCTATTTTGTGCTGCGACCCTCCCGGTTGCGGCACAAAACGATTTTAACTATAACGAAGATTCGCAGTTCCGTCCTCAAACCAACCGCAAGGTGAACACCGATTCACTGGGCTCAGACAAGGAGATTCCGAAAGGCATCAGGGTATGGACTGTAGACGAACGCTTCGGCGACACAAAGGCTGCGGTAGTAGACACCTTGCAGCACATGTACATGAACTCAACCTTCACGGAAGGACTGAGAGGCGAATACAATACCCTCGGAAACATGGGTACTGCCCGACTGAACCGAATCTTCATCGACCGCCGCAACACGCAGGGCAACTTCATCTTTACAGAGCCCTACGATTATATCGTAAACCCGGTAAGCGACTTCCACTTCACCAACACCTACTCACCTATCACGAACATAACGCTGAACAGCTGCGGCGACAAGGTGACTGGAGAAGACGACTTCAAGGCCATATTTGCAGTAAATGCCAACAAAAGGCTAGGCGCCGGTTTCAGATTCGACTACAAGTATGGCAGAGGATATTATAACGCACAGAGTACCAGCCACTTTAAATACACCATGTGGGCATCTTACCTGGGCGGCCGCTATCAGGCACATCTCCTCTTCAGTACCAATCATGAGAAGATGACCGAGAACGGCGGTATTACCAACGATGATTACATCAAACATCCGGAAATCTATACCGAATCGTTTGCCACCAACGAAATTCCTACCGTTCTGGAACAGAACTGGAACCGACTGGACAACCAGCACATCTTCTTTACCCACCGCTATAACGTAGGTTTCAGCCGCAAGGTAAAGATGACCGAAGAAGAAATCAAGGCAAAGAAATTTGCCATGGCTTCGAAAAAGGAAAATGCTGAAGAGGAAGCGAAGGAAGAAGCCAGAAAGAAAGCCAAGGAACAAGGCAAGAAATTTGATGAGAAAGCCTACGACAAACAGCAGAGAGCTAAATTCAGCGGCCGTCCTGACGGAGCCAAGATTGCAGGCGATGAACCGGCTAAAGACTTAGCCGCAAAGGACATCAGGAACGACAGTACCCGAATCGCTGTAAACGGAAAAGCTGCTGCCGACAGTCTGCTGGCCGTCCAGAAGAAAAATGCCGAAGACTCGCTTTTCTACAAGAGCGAATATGTTCCGGTAACGAGCTTCATCCATACGGTAAAGTTTGACAACTATCGCCGTATTTACGAAGCTTATCAGACCCCTGCCGACTATTATCTGAAAGAATATTACGATGCAGGCAGGCTGACCGGCGACTCCATCTACGACCAGACCAAGCACTGGCACATGAAGAATACCTTCGCCATTGCCATGCTTGAAGGTTTCAATAAATGGGCAAAGGCAGGCTTGAAGGCTTTCGCCAGCTACGACCTCCGTCACTATGAACTGCCAACCATGGAAGGTGGTTTCGAAAAATACAACGAGCATGCACTGAGCGTAGGCGGACAGCTGAGCAAGCAGGAAGGCAAGACACTCCACTACAATGCCGTAGCAGAAATAGGGCTGACGGGTGTTGACGCCGGAACCCTTGCCATAGATGGTAATGTAGACGTGAACATCCCATTCCTGGGCGACACGCTTCAGGTAAGAGGCGATGCTTTCTTCCATAGAGAAACCCCATCGTTCTATTACCGCAATTATCACGCCCGCCATCTGTGGTGGGAGAATGATCTCGACAAGACCATCCACACCCGCATCATGGGTACGCTCTCCTTCCCTAAGACACGCACCAAGCTGAGAGTGGCTGTAGATGAAATCAAGAACTACACCTACTTCTCGCAGAGCTATGACATTACAGAAGAAGGTTTGCGAACAGGAGTCATAGTAACACCGATGCAGGAAAGCGGAGGAATCAACCTGCTGACAGCACAACTGGAGCAGAACTTCAGACTAGGCATTCTGAACTGGGAAAACCAGTTTACCTACCAGCACTCAAGCAAGGAGAGTGTTCTGCCAGTACCAGCCTTCAATGCCTACACCAACCTCTACATCAAGTTCAAGGTAGTAAAGGTGCTGAACGTAGACCTGGGTGCTGACATGCGCTACTTTACAAGCTATGAAGCTCCCGACTATTCACCTTATATGGGACAGTATACGGTACAGGGCAACGGCGAGAACAACGTAAAGATAGGCAACTATCCTATCGTCAATGTTTACGCCAACGTTCACATCAAGCACACCCGTTTCTTCGTAATGATGAGCCATATCAATGCAGGACAGGGCGACAAGAACTACTTCTTCGCTCCTCATTATCCGATGAACGAAAGAGTGTTCCGTATTGGAGTAAGTTGGAACTTCTTCAATTAATCTTTCTGACTTTCCTTAAGAATTTCAGGAGATTCAATTTTAATCTTTTCAGAATATGATAGAAACAAATTCTATAAAAGCATGGTATCTAGCCGCTCGCCCGAAGACTCTGACGGCGGCGGCTGTTCCTGTTTTATTGGGTATTGCGCTGGCTTATAAAGACGCTCAGCAGATACAGACATTGCCAGCCCTACTCTGCCTGCTCTTTGCATGGGTGATGCAGATAGACAGCAATCTGGTGAATGATTATTTCGACTGTAAACATGGCAATGACGACGAAACCCGGCTGGGACCGAAACGTGCCTGCGCTGAAGGCTGGATAACATTGGGAGCCATGAAATGGGGAATCATCCTCACTACTCTTCTGGGCTGTGCCATAGGGCTTCCGCTGGTTCTTTTCGGAGGTTGGGAAATGGTTATCGTAGGCATCTGTTGCGTAGTCTTCTGTTTTCTCTATACTACCTGTCTCAGCTATCTGGGCATGGGCGATTTTCTGGTACTGCTCTTCTTCGGCATTGTACCCGTATGCTGCACATACTATCTCGTAATGCCCGAAAACATGCAGGGAGTAAGCATGGAAGCAGTTCTCGTATCTGCAGCCTGCGGACTGGTAGTTGATACGCTGCTCATTCTGAACAATTACCGCGATCATGACAACGACCTGAGAGCCGGCAAGAAGACTCTTGTGGTTCACATAGGAAAGAAGAATGCCGAGCGGTTATACTGCACATTGGGCAATCTGGGCATCATTACCATAATAGGTGTCACCATCTACGAAGTATTTCAGCATGAAGCCAGCAGCATGTTCCTGCCGCTTGCAGCACTCTATATCATTCTGCACAACAGAACCTATATGGAGATGAAAAAGATAGGCGAAGGCAGAGAACTTAACAGAATTCTAGGCAAAACAGCTCTGAACATCTTCTGTTTCGGCATTGTATCATCCCTGATCATCATCGGAATGGCGAACTGAACAATAATAAACTATTAATAATGTACGCGCGTACCTTATTATATAAATAAAGTGGAGGAATATCTATGAAGCAACAGGTAAATCTCGAAATCATGGACTTTGTGGAGAAACAGATTCTCCCCAAATATAATGCTTTTGGCGAAAGTCATGGACTCAGACATGTTACCCGAGTCATCAGAAACTCTCTGAAACTGGTTCCGGTAACCGGAGCCGACATCGATATGGTGTATGTAATAGCCGCTTACCACGACCTGGGGATGAGCGGTCCGCGTGCCATTCATCATATTACCAGCGGTAAGATTCTGCAGGCAGATTCAAGACTGAAGCGCTGGTTCAATAAAGAACAGATCAAAATTATGAAAGAAGCTGTTGAGGACCATCGGGCTTCATCTAGCCGTCAGCCTCGCAGTATCTATGGCAAGATTGTGGCAGAAGCCGATCGCGATATTGATGTTCACGAAATTTTTCTGCGCGCCATACAGTATGGCAAAGAAAATAATCCAGATGATGACAAGGAGCATCAATGGGAGCGGTTCAGCCAACACATGGACGAGAAATATTCAAGAAACGGATACATCAGGTTATGGATTCCCAACTCCCCTAACGAAAAAGCGCTCAACGAACTGCGCAATATCATAGAGGACAAAACAGAGTTGAGAAAATATTTCGAAAAAATATTCGAAGAAAACAGCTAAAACATTTGGTAGTTTCAAAATATTGCATTATCTTTGCATTATCAAATAATGACTAAGATGTTTGCACCGTTGCATCGTGATGATGCATGGGTGCTAGAATGAATAAGGGTCGTTTCGGTTCGATCGGGATACTCATCAAATTACACTATTGAAACCGAGAGGACATTCTCTTGCTCATGGCGGGCCACATAAACTGCAGCAGGCAGGTAAGCTGAAAAGCCGGTGGATTACAAAGGCGGAGGACTCTCAAATGTTTATACATTCGGAGTTTCATCACATCATCGAGCGGCCCTTTCTTTTACAAGAGGCGGATTTCTGAGAAAGAAATCCGCCTCTGCTCGTTTTAGGAATGAAAGCACTCATCATACTGAAAGAAAACAACCCCTGATAATGTGGGAGTTACAAAGAAAATGCATTTTTATCGAAAAAAAGTTGCAAAAAGATTTGGTAGAATCAGAAAAAAGTAGTACCTTTGCACTCGCATTTGAGAACGATGCTTGGTTGATTCGGTTAAGAATCCGACTGGAAGGTTGGGTGAGTGGCTGAAACCAGCAGTTTGCTAAACTGCCGTGCGGGTTACCGTACCGGGGGTTCGAATCCCCCACCTTCCGCAAGCTATCGTACGAAAATGTATCGTTGGTCGATTCATCTAATGGTTAGGATACAAGATTCTCAATCTTGGCATAGGGGTTCGATTCCCCTATCGACTACAAAAGTGTTTTCATGTATTAATTTAGATTGTTTAAGCTTGCATTTAGTTCTTTATCAAAAGGCTACTGCAAGTTATTTTTTTATATATACGTACGGAGCCATATGAAACTATTATACACTGTCATCTCCCTTCTCTTTCTGTTTACCTATCCTGCCTGGGCGCAGCAGCACGAGATATTCAACCAGCGCATCAGAACCCTACAGGTTGTAGGCGGAACGAACTGGTTATCGCTCCCAGTATCGTCACTGGACGGAGAACCTATCCATATCGATTTTGACGACATGACGCACGATTATCATCGGTACAGCTACAAGATTGAACATTGTGATGCAAACTGGAACGTATCTTCTTCGCTCTTTGAAAGCGACTATATGAGAGGCTTCAACGGCAATCAGATTATTGAAGATGTAAAGCAATCCATCAACACCAATCATCCTTACACTCATTATCATCTGGCAATTCCCAATGCCGACTGCCAACTTACCATGAGCGGCAACTACAGACTGACGGTTTATGACGACAATGCGGAAAACGAGGAAGAAGGCAAAATGTTTACAGCCTGCTGGATGATTACAGAGCCTCAGCCATTGGTTAAACTGAAGATAGAAGCTACTTCAACAACAGATATAGATATCCAGAAGGACCACCAGCAACTGAAAATGGAACTGGATCACAGCCAGCTGAGAATCACTCATCCCAACCAGCTGAACATCGTAGTGCTTCAGAACGGAAGATGGGACAATGCTGTCATCAACCCTAAACCCGACTACCTGAGTGCGGGGAAAATGAATTGGCAGCATGTAAGAGCTCTGATTTTCGATGCGGGCAATGAATACAGAAAGTTTGAGTTTCTGGATACCGATCATCCAACCATGGGAATAGACGCTATAGATTGGGATGGAAGCGACTATCAGGTAAAGGTAATGACCGACAGCCCTCGCCCCAATTACGTTTACGACGAAGCTGCCAAAGGTTCGTTTTATATCCGCAACAGCGACAACGTAGAAAACAACAACACCTGCGAATATGCACAGATTCACTTTACCCTGAAAGCTCCAAAACTGCCAGGCGATGTTTATCTGAACGCAGATTGGACCTACGGCCGTTTCCTCCCCGAATACCGGATGGAATATGATGAAATGACGAAAACCTATCACGCACGTCTCTTCATGAAGCAAGGTTATTACAGTTATCAGTATCTCATGAAGATGGAGGACGGAAGCATCAGGCTGCTCCCATCAGAAGGAGATTTCTACCAGACCCAGAACAAATACAATGTACTGGTTTACTATCGGGCTCAGAGCGACCGCACCGACCGGCTAGTAGGATATGGAGAATTAAAATAAAGGAAGGAAATAAATGAGATTAAAAAGAAAAGGAGTTCTAGCATTTCAGAATGCCGGAACTCCTTTTCTATTTAATCCTAAAAGTGGAATTTCAGATCAACACCACATTGGAAAGGATTGCCACGCTGGGCAAAATACTGTTTCTTTTTTGTTACTGCATTATCAACAGCAAAGGTATTGTAATTAGTATCTGTGAGGTTTTTACCCCAGATACTGATGCTCATCTTACTGAAATCAATATCACAATGCGCACCCATCACAAAATACATCTTCTGGCTATAGGTATTGGCATTATCCCAATAAGTCTTGCCCTGCGCATTCATATTCAATCCGAAGGTAAACTGTCCTAAATGATAGTCAGCCATGGCTGCTATCGTATGCTGAGGAACATAAGGAACCTTCTTGTCCTTATAATTCACTGTCTTATCACCCTCGCCATCAGTATATTCATCAAATACGGCGCGTGTAAAACCATAGTTTACACCCCAATCAAAAGCACCGTCGAACGCCTGACCCTTGAGCGCAGCTTCAATACCACAACTGTGACTCTTACCTGCATTAACCATCATTCGGCCAAAGCCATAGGTTCCTGCCATCACAGAGAGTTGCTGATTGCGAACCTGCATATAGAAGGCACTCAAATCGAAATGAAGACGATGATCAAAAAGATTAAGATGCGTTCCTACCTCATAATTCCATGAGGTTTCCGGCTTAAAGGCAATAGTCTGGTTCACCCTATCATAATCTTCATCGGTATGAGGAACGTCATAATCGCCTCGCATCGCATGCTGACGGTTAGCATTCAGTTCGGTCTGCAAGATGTCACTGAACATCTGGATATTATAACCGCCTGCACGATAGCCCTTGCTCACCGTGGCATAAACATTGCTACCCTGCTCATCAAGCTGGTAACTTAAGCCAAATTTTGGCAAGAGCTGGTTGTAATCATCACCCGTTTTGCGGTCGAGCATTGAACGCAAAGTACGAGTAGCCTCCTTGCCCATCACCTTAGCTGTTATCGCCATATAAGCATAAGTATCGTAATGAATACTTGTATGCATGAAATCGTAACGCAAACCAAGCGTTGCTTTCAAACGGGAAGAAAGATCAAACGTACTCTCGTGATAGAGACCCAAATTGCTCTGAGGAGTATGGAACAAACCCGGAGCTCCCATATCTACATTGACAGAAACTCCGCTAGCCATTGCCGGAGGCATTGCCTGCTGCATCTGACTCAGGATAACGTTACTGATAGGCTTCGTCAATGCTGAACCGAATTTTACAGGACCATTTGTCTTCAACCACACATGGGAGAAGAATGCACCCTGTGTAAGATGCCAGAAACCGAAGAAAGGCTGACGACTCTTAAATGTGAACTCCTGAGTGATAGAATTCTGCAACTGATCTTGCTGCAAGCTCAAATAATCTTCAGGAAGATAATCCTGATCCATCTTCATATTGTCATCCAGGAACTGATAGCTGGTAGTAGAAGCAAAATCCCATTTCGCTCCTTCATGACGAAGATTGACACCCGAAAGCAGCATGTTGCGGCGATAAAGCCCAGGGAATGTTGTATTTGGTAATGCAGCCTTGCCACTGTTTAAATCCAACTGACCATAAGGAAATGCATGCTGATAGACAAATTGGTAATTGGCTAGCAAATCCATGCTCCATCCTCTATCAAAACGGAACTTAAGATTAAACTTACCGCCTGCCTCATCATAATTGTCGGCATAATCGCTAGTTCCTGCACGATGGAAGAATCCCTTCTGTCCATCATAAAAAGCAGCTACCCCTAATGCGATACGAGGTGAAAGCTTCATATAATGAGCCGCTTCTACATTACGATAGAAATGAGAGCCCAATCCCAGATTAACGTAGGTGCCCTTGCTATCATAAGCATCGCGTGAATAGATGCGCACCAAACCACCTTCAGAATTCTGACCATAGAGTGTTCCCTGTGGACCACGGAGAATATCTATACGGCTGGTCTGATAATGGTGAAGATTGAAAGCAGCCTTGCTCAACACTGGAATTCCGTCAAGATAAATTCCTACAGCCGGACTGTTTATACGGCTTCCAATACCACGCACATACATGGCGTTGGTAAAACGCGAGCCATAGTTGGGCATCACAAAATTAGGAACATAGCAGGAAAGTTCGCGCAAATCGCGAGAAGCTAATCGCTGCATCTGATAAGAACCAAAGGAAGTGCTACTGAGAGGCTGTTGACGAAGACGGAAATTCTCCTTAGGCTGCGAAACAACCACAACTTCATCAATGTCATAAACTCGGCTGCTATCAGCCAGCAAGCCGTTAGCTTCTGCAAACTTTTCACTCGTACCCAATGACAGGTCAGAGCAAGTAGCCCTTTCGTTATCCGCAGCACTAGCCTGCAACGCTACCGCTGCCAAACCAATGCATACGCTCTTTTTACTATAAAATACTATTCTTTTCATAACGGGTGCAAAGGTACATATTTTTTTCTGCACCCCCTATCCTTATTTATGAGGAAACAGATAAACCCGTATGGCAAACCATATATAGGCTACGAGCAACAAATAACCTATATAATATAAGGTAGTAACACTGAAAATGATGTAATCAATGGCGCTAACACCCACTAAACCACCCAGATACAGAACTGCATCACCTGCCGGCAAACGGTGTTTCACCTCATCAACACAAGCTAATCCTACTATCAGTATCGCCCAGACTGTAGCCAGGAAAAAGCCCAGTATAGGCGGTACGGCAAAAGGATTGAGCGTAGGATGAAAATAAAAATGACGCCATACTTCTGGCAAAAACAACTGAATGGTTGCATAGAAGGTTGCTGATATCGAAACAATAAGCACCAACGCTGTAGGATATGGTGAATCAATATCATTAAAATGAACCAGTTTACCATTGCTATGGAAAATCTTACGAACTGTATAGGCTACGGCTATGAGAATAATGATAACCATGAAGATGAGCAAGTGAGTATTGCTGAAGGTCATAATGAACTCTGAAATAGGATCATCGGGCACAACCTTCGGCAGCAGACGGGACTCACGGGTCCAGCCAAACTGATTATCTTCTGTTGCCAACTGCACCCAAACTGAATCTATGGAATCCTGAGGAACCATACGAATATCCGTAACCACCAGCAGGCAGTTCTTTTGGACGGCGAAGGAGTCGATAGGCAAATTGCTCAAAAATTCTTCAGGCTGTTGCGCTATCAATTCCAGGGAATCCTTGAATACCAGAAAATTGAATTTGTTGGTATAATGATGGGTAGTAGAAAACGAAATGGAATCGAGTTGTTTATTACTGTACTCTACCATAGCTGCATGCATCTGGTGATGAGCACGGCGATGATAACAACTGCTGAACATCAAGAGGATGCCCAGCATACAAAGAATCTGTATCGTCCATTTCTTTTTCATTTATTTCTCACTATATAAGTTCATCTGACATTCGTTGCATGCAAACTCCAGACGGAAACGACGACCGTCACCCAACTGCAGAAAGAGAGGCTCTCTCCAGGATGGTTTCTTGCCTCCACGCTTCACACAGTAGCCCAACGAATAGCGGATACAATGGCGGCACTGCATCAGGAGCGATTCTCCCCTTTCGTTGGTAAACTTAGGTTGCATACTTCGGTTTGCCTTGTCTTTTTCTATATTCTCATCATATTCTTCCTGGGTCTTAGCATTCCATGCAGAAGGAATATTCTTACCCAACTCAAATGCCGGAACTACTGGCGACAGACCATGAATCTGATAAAAAACTCTTGCATCATAGTTAGCTATATTATAGAGATATCCCCATTTTCCGTATTCCGGCTGCCAAGTAAATTCCTCTTTCGTAAGTCGGTGCTCACCGGGCTGACTGAATCCAAAACCATTGTTGAACAAGGTTCTATCCCATCCACCCCACAACGACTTATCAAGCTGTTTCTGATTTGCCTTGGTAAGTTCATCTATCAATTCACGCCGGATAGCAGTGAGAATACTGTTCGGAACAAAGTATGTCTCCATTCCCTTCAGAAGTTCTACCTGGTAAGCTTCGTAAATCGTATCGCCCAGTTTGCTCATCTGAGCCTTTATATTTTCGCCTTGCGGGCGTTTCGCCTTTTCGAGTTTCAACTCTTTAAACACCTCAGCCACCTGATAAATCAAGCCACCATCAGCCTCTTTCGTCTTCATGATGTTGACAACAGCCTTTACCCCCTGTGGCTCTTCCCTGAACTTATTACCCATCACAGGCTCCATTTCTATGACAATATAGATTTTACGTTCAGCAGACTTACGAGCCAGCAAAGCCTCGAAAGCCCGATCGTTATTACGATAAAGAGCCATGCCCGGACGCAAATGTTCAGGCATTCCAAACGGATAGAGGCGATTGCCCTCTACTCTGTTCACACGAAAGCCTTCCAACTCACGGTCATCATTGATAAAACACAGTCCATCGCCATTTTTAAAGCTGGCTACTGTGGCTATGTTGAAAGAAATGTTGCCACGTATTTCCTTAACCTTGCCCACAAACTCGCCGATAGCTTTCGGTGTATCGAAAGAAGCAATATCCGGCTGTCGCCCATTCAGGAAATAATGGGTAAAGCCACGATTGAAAGTCTTCTTCAGATTAGGTGTAAAATTATATTGAACATGTCCCACCGATGCACGGCGATACTTACGCGGTTCAGCTTTTACGATTGCATCGAGTTGACTGCTATAGGCAGCCACCACATTCTTGACGTAGTTGATATCTTTTAATCTTCCTTCTATCTTGAACGAAGTAGCTCCAGCATCAGCAAGATCCTTAAGATGATCAAGCTGACAAAGATCCTTGAGAGACAACAGATAACGCTGATGTTCTATCTCCTGACCATTGGAATCGAGCAGATCAAACTTCATACGACAGAACTGTGCACATTCTCCACGATTAGCAGAGCGCCCGAAACACTTCTCTGAAGCATAACATACACCCGAATAGCTTACGCAGAGCGCTCCATGTACAAAGACCTCTATTTCTCTATCAGGAATCGCCTGATGGATCGCCTTGATTTCATCGAGCGAAAGCTCACGAGCCAGAACAATACGTTTGAAACCTAACGTGGTAAGCCAATACGCCTTTTCTGGAGTTCTTACATCACACTGGGTACTGGAATGCAATTCTCTACTCCACAAATTCTGCGCCCTCACCTCAGTAAGCACACCCATATCCTGCAGCAAAAGTGCATCAACACCAATCTCATCAAGTTGCTGGATCATCTTAAGCGTATCCAACATCTCATCCTGATAGATGATAGTATTCACTGTAACATGAACCTTTGCTCCAAACTGATGAGCATAATCACACAACTGTCTGATATCTTCCAGCGAATTGCCTGCTGCTGCTCGTGCACCAAAACGAGGTGCACCAATATATACGGCATCTGCACCATGATCAATGGCAGCAATACCACATTCCAAGTTCTTGGCAGGCGCCAATAATTCTAATGTTTGCATAAGAAATCTATCTCGAAATCATCCAACTCCTTCACAAATTAACTGATTTCGTCAATATTGTAAGGAGTCTCCTGATAAACATAATAGTTGATCCAATTACTATAGAAGAGGTTGGCATGAGCACGCCATGTCACCAGAGGTTCTTCGTTCGGATTGTCATGATAATAATAATTTTTTGGCAGTTCTACATCATCACGCTTGCCCACATCACGTTTATATTCCTTATCCAGCGTGTTTGGCGCATACTCAAGATGACCCGTCACAAAGAATTCGCGGCCGTTTCTGGCCATCACAATGCTGACACCGCTTTCAGGCGATTCGGCAATGATGTCAAGTCCTGGCACTTTTTCAATATCCTCACGTCTTACCTCTGTATGGCGACTATGAGGCATATTAAAGATATCATCGAAACCGCGGAAGATTGGCTGAGACAAATCGAGAGGCTTCTGCTTAAAAATACCAAACATCTTCTTCTCTAAAGGATACTTAGGAACACCATAGAAATGATAAAGACCAGCCTGGGCACCCCAGCAGATATAGAGTGTTGAAGTAACATGGGTACGGGCCCAATCAAAAATCTCTTTGATTTCAGGCCAATATTCTACCTCTTCATAAGCCATCGTTTCGATAGGAGCACCTGTAACTATCATTCCATCAAACTTCTGTTTGGAAAGTTCCTGAAAATCCTTGTAGAACATCATCATGTGCTCTATTGGAGTATTCTTCGGCGTGTGACTTTTCAACTTCATAAAATAAACCTCTAACTGAAGAGGAGTATTCGACAGAAGACGAACGAGATCTGTCTCTGTCGTAATCTTGAGGGGCATCAAATTGAGCACACAGATTTTCAACGGACGAATCTCCTGTTTATGCGCACGACTTTCGTCCATCACGAATATATTCTCATGCTTCAGCAGTTCGATAGCTGGAAGCTTATCTGGTATTCTTAACGGCATTTATTTTATTCCTTTCTTAAAATTTTTCTGCAAAGTTACACAATTTCAGCGAAGATAACGAAAGAAGAAACATTTTTTTGAGAAATATAAATAAATTAATGTGGAAAAGTAAAAGAAATCTTTCTCTATGAAAAGGATTGTTAAAGATAAATGAGAATGTTAAACCTATCATCACGTTTTTAATCAAAAACACATATCAGTTGCAACTTTATAGGCGACGCTTACGTCAAATCTAAAAATGATGTATCCTATTAAGATTTGCAATTATGGAAAATAAGAACATTAATCCACATTTAATCAGAACAGATGCAAAGAGATCTGTAAAGATGAAAACAAAAAGTAAAAAGAGTATGAACGCAAGTTTTAAAAACATGGCGGTAGCGCTGATCATCATGTCGGCTCCTATCGCTGTACAAGCTAAGCAATGGTCACTGCAGGATTGTATCAGTTACGCACTGGCTAACAACATTCAACTGCAGAAGACTCAACTCACAAAAGCTTCAGCTCAGGAGGACTATCTGCAATCAAAGTCTGCGCTTCTGCCATCGCTCTCTGCCAGCACCAATCAAAGTGTAAACTATACGCCTTGGGTTTCTAATGGAATCAGTGGAGAAGGTTTCAGCAAAGCTTCCATCGACAAGGTATATTACAATGGCAGCTATAGTGTGATGGGCAATTACACGATTTGGAACGGTAACAAAAATAGAAATCAGGTGAAACTGAACAAGCTGGCAAAGGAAGCGGCACAACTCGATTCGACAGCACAAGCCCTCAACCTGCAAGAACAGATAGCTCAACTTTACGTACAGATACTTTACTCTACAGAGGCTATCAACGTAAACAAAGAAAGTTATCTATCGAGTGTTCAAAACGAAGAGCGTGGTAAGGAAATGGTAAAAATTGGCAAGATGAGCCAAGCAGACTTAGCACAACTTACAGCACAGAGAGCACAAGATGAGTTTAACATCGTGCAGGCTGAAAGTAACGTTAAAAACTATAAACGACAGTTGAAGGAACTCCTGCAGATTACCAGTGAAGAAGCTTTCGACATCGCTATTCCAAGCACAACTGACCAGATGGCTCTGGCCTCTATCCCAGGAATGAACAGTGTCTATACAGCTGCGCTTCAGAATCGCCCTGAGTTTTTGAGCTATCAAAACAAACTCGACCAGAACGATCTGAACATCAAGATTGCAAAGGCAGGAAAGTTGCCAACCATCAGCGCAAATGCAGGAGCTACGACCAGCACCACATCCATGAACAAAAACGGTTGGGGCAGTCAGATGAAAACCAACTTCAGCATGGGTGGTGGAATCGGTGTCAGTATTCCTCTCTTTGATAACCGACAGACCAAGACTTCTGTCAATAAAGCACTCATTCAGCGTGAAAGCATCTTGCTCGATATAAAGAATGAGCAAACTAAGCTCTACTCTACTATCGAAAACTATTGGTTGCAGGCTAATACAAACCAAAGCCAGTTTAAGGCTGCCAAGGTGAGCAGCGAGAGTGCCCAAACAAGCTACGATCTGTTAAGTGAGCAGTTTAAACTGGGATTAAAGAACATCGTTGAATTGAGAACTGGCAAAGATAATCTTCTGAAGGCTAAGCAGAACGAGCTTCAGGCAAAGTATCTTACCATTCTGAATATCAACATGTTGAAATTCTACCAAAACGGTAGAATCTAAAGAGAAAGATTGGTATTAACATCCGAAAACATATTGCAAATCATTAATAGGTATACATACATTTTTATGAAAAAACTTAGAATCAGCAAAATCTGGATTGCCATGATTGTGATAATCATCGTAGCTGTGGCAGCATGGCTGTTCTCTGGAAGTAAAAACGAAGAGCAAATAAACTTCAAGTAGGAAGCTGTAACCACACAAACATTGCAGAATAGTGTAACTGCAACCGGTACTATTGAAGCGGTAACTTCTGTAACGGTTGGTACACAGGTGAGTGGTATTGTAAACAAACTTTATGTTGATTACAATTCGCAGGTAAAAAAGGTGAAGTCATAGCTGAGCTCGACAAAACCAACCTGATGAGCGAGTTGAATACTGCCAAAGCTAACCTGGCAAGTACGCAAAGCAGTTTGAACTATCAGAGTGCAAACATGAGCCGCTACCAGACCCTCTATAAGAAAGGTTTGGTAAGTGCTGACGATTATGAAAATGCGCTTCTCACCTATCGCCAGGCGAAAGAGCAAGTAGCTTCGGCCAAGGAAAATGTACAGAAAGCCCAAACCAACCTGAGCTATGCTACAATTACATCCCCAATAGATGGAACTGTCATATCAAAAAGCGTAGAGGAAGGACAGACCGTAGCAGCAAGCTTCAACACTCCAGAGCTCTTTACTATCGCTAAAGATCTGACCAACATGCAGGTGATTGCAAATGTTGACGAGGCTGATATAGGCGGTGTAAAAGAAGGCGACCGCGTTAATTTTACAGTAGATGCTTATCCTGACGATGTATTCCAGGGAACAGTAAAACAGGTTCGTCTGGAAGCTACTACAACAAACAATGTAGTCACTTACGAGGTTGTCATCTCTGCACCCAACGCAGATCTCAAGTTAAAACCAGGACTGACAGCAAATGTTACCATCTTTACACAAGAACGAGCTGGTATTCTTGCCGTTGCCAACAAAGCACTCCGCTTTACTCCAACCAAGGAAACTGTGGGAAAGAATATCAAGATTGTTGACTGCAAAGGAAAAAACAAAGTTTGGACTCTTGCTAACAATACCCTTACAGCTCATTCTGTAACCATCGGTCAGAGCGACGGTATACATACTGAAATTATCAAGGGTTTGAAGAAGGGACAGAAGATTGTAACTGAAATCATAGTTAATATCCCTGAAGAGAATGAGGAGCCTCAACAAAGTTAAGGTTTGATTAGCGGTCCTGGACCTAGAGGAAAGATAAAAAATAAGAGTATGGCAAACGACAATATTCAAGCAAACAGCGAAAAGAAAGTTGTGATAGAACTCGACAATGTTCGCCGCGACTTTCTTGTGGGTGAGGAAACTGTCCACGCCCTAAAAGGTGTAAGCTTTAAAATATACGAAGGTGAGTTTGTTACCATCATGGGTAAATCAGGATCAGGTAAATCTACCCTGCTGAACCAGCTAGGTTGTCTTGATACCCCATCCAGTGGCGAATACTATCTGGATGGAGTAAGCGTACGAAAGATGTCACGTAATGATCGCGCCATTCTTAGAAACCGAAAGATTGGTTCATCTTCCAGAACTACAATCTTCTACCGAAGACTACAAGTGTAGAAAATGTAGAACTTCCACTGATGTACAACCCGAACGTAAGCGCAGAAGAACGAAAGCAACGTGCTATCGAATCGCTGAAAGCTGTTGGTTTAGGAGAACGTCTCTATCATAAGAGTAATCAGATGTCTGGAGGACAGATGCAGCGTGTAGCAATAGCTCGTGCGTTGGTCAACAACCCCGCTGTGATACTTGCCGATGAAGCAACGGGTAATCTCGACACCAGAACCAGTTTTGAGATTCTGGTACTCTTCCAAAAACTTTATGCAGAAGGAAGAACCATCATCTTCGTTACCCACAACCCAGACATTGCAAATTATTCGAGTCGTAATATCGAACTGCATGATGGTCACATCATCAGCGACACCTATAACGAACATATTCTATCGGCAGCCGAAGGTCTGGCAGCCTTGCCGGCCAACACGGACGAATAAGTTTTCAATGTTAAGTGTTGAATGTTAAATTACTTAGCATCTAATAGCAAACGAAGTTTTCACTTAACATTTAACATTACAACAAGTAAAATGAATTATCAGAATCTTTTCAAAATAGCCATCCGCGCTATTGCTGCCAACAAAATGCGCTCTTTCCTTACCGCACTTGGCATCATCATCGGTATTGCTGCGGTTATTACCATGCTTGCCATCGGACAAGGAAGTAAAGCCAGCATCAAGGCAAACATCGCAGAGATGGGATCAAACATGATTATGATTTCACCAGGTGCAGACATGCGTGGCGGTGTGAGACAGGATGCTTCGTCAATGGAGACGCTGAAGCAAGCCGACTATCAGAGCATCAAAGACGAATGTAATTATATCTCAGCTATTTCTCCTACTGTAAACAGTTCCGGACAGTGGATCTACGGAAACAACAACACCCAAAGTTCCATTTATGGTGTAAACCAAGACTATCTTTCCATCCGACAACTGAAAGTGGCAGATGGAGAAATGTTTACAGATACAGACATTAAGGCTGCATCTAAAGTTTGTATTTTGGGACAGACAGTAGTTGACTATCTTTTCCCTGATGGCAGTGATCCTATCGGTAAGGTTGTGCGATTTAACAGCATTCCATTCAGAGTAATCGGTGTCTTGAAGAAGAAAGGTTACAATAGTATGGGTATGGACCAGGATGATTTAGTACCTGCCCCCTATACAACAGTAATGAAGCGAATTATGGCACAAACCTATTTAGGAGGCATCGTCTGCTCAGCTATCACCGAAGAGGCTTCTCAACCTGCCCAAGATCAGATTACAGAAATATTGCGACGCAACCACAAATTGAAAGACGCAACAGATACTACTGAAGCAGATGAAGATGACTTCAATATCCGCTCTCAAGAGGAAATTTCAAGCATGATGAATTCTACCATGTCTACAATCACCATCCTGCTCGGATCCGTGGCAGGAATCTCGCTGCTGGTAGGCGGCATCGGAATCATGAACATCATGTATGTATCTGTAACAGAACGAACCCGCGAAATAGGTCTTCGAATGAGTGTGGGCGCACGAGGTATTGATATTTTGAACCAGTTTCTGATAGAAGCTATCTTACTTTCTGTAACTGGCGGTATTATAGGAGTGATATTGGGAGTTAGTTTATCGCTCAGTCTTAACTATTTCTTCCATATAGCCACCCCAATAGAGCCTTGGAGCATTATTATGAGTTTTGCTGTCTGTACATTTACTGGCGTTTTCTTTGGATGGTATCCTGCAAAGAAGGCAGCAAGGCTCGACCCTATCGAGGCTATCAGATACGAATAAAAAAAATGGGAGAACATTAAATATTCTCTGAGGTTTTTCAAACAATACTGCGTTAAATTAATATTTAATCGTCTGTAAA
>OHTJ01000258.1_pt1 | contig 22464 bp, 20 predicted proteins | sample 1578921 | NCBI WGS metagenome assembly OHTJ01 (sample SAMEA3879582, study PRJEB24766) | human gut metagenome | biome: human-associated habitat; feature: feces | place: USA | collected 1985/1987
TTTTTCTTAGTATAATAATCCCATGAAATTCTTATTAACAGCTATTAATGCAAAATTCATACATTCCAATCCCGCCATATACAGCCTGCGGGCCGGTGCGGGAGAAAAGTTACAGCCCTATGTGGAACTGGCGGAGTTCACCATCAATGAGTCTCTGGAAAGTATTCTGGAGGGGATCTGGAAGCGTCAGCCAAAGGTAATAGGATTTTCCTGTTATATCTGGAACTGGAAGCTGATCCGGGAAATTCTGACGGAACTGCCGAAGATCCTGCCGGATACGGAGATCTGGCTGGGAGGACCGGAGGTTACCTATGACGGTCCGGGGCTTTTAAGAGAGTTCCCTCAGGTTACCGGAATCATGGTGGGAGAAGGAGAAGTCACGTTCCGGGAAGTACTGGAACAATATCTGCGGGAGGCAGAAACGGCCGGACAGTCTGAACAACAACCCGAATCCGACAGCACAGAACATCAGGTAGCAGACCGAAGGGGAACGGTTGCAGGAAAGTCTATGGTAGAACGTTTCGGACAGATTCCGGGATTATGTCTTGCTTCCGGTTATACGGCACCCAGAGACCTGACAGATCTGACTACACTTCCTTTTCTCTATGAAAATTCAAAAAGCCCCTGCACGCAGGGTGCAGGGGCTTTGGAACAGCTTCTTACTTGCGGTTTGCCAGCAGGTTCTCGATCTTCTTCAGGGGGTCGATGATGCTGGAAACGGACATATCGTGGTTCAGTGCCACCACAAAGTAGGCAGCGTACTTGGAAACATCCACGTCCACATACCAGTCGCGGGTCAGCAGCTCGGGCATACGGTAGGTCAGGTTGGTGCCCACAACGTAGGTCAGGGTGCCGTTTGCCACAGCCTTGTCGAACTTCTCCAGACCGCTGGTGAACAGGGGGAAGGTGGCGTTGGCAATGATGTTGGCAGCGCCGCGCTCCTTCAGGTTGCTGGCGACCTCCAGCATGCTCTCGCCGGAAGCAATGATATCGTCTGCGATAAAGACGGTCTTGCCCTCCACGCTCTCGCCCAGATACTCATGGGCAACGATGGGGTTGCGGCCGTTCACCACGCGGGTGTAGTCGCGGCGCTTGTAGAACATACCCAGGTTGCAGCCCAGCACGCTGGAGAAGTACATATTGCGGTTCATAGCGCCCTCGTCCGGGCTGACCACGGTGAACTTCTCCTTGTCGAAGGACAGGGTGGGGTCCTTCTTCAGCAGGCTCTTGAGCACCTGATAGGTGGGCATGGCGTTATCAAAGCTCATCAGGGGCACTGCGTTCTGCACGCGGGGGTCGTGTGCGTCAAAGGTGATGATGTTGCGCACGCCCATGGTCTGCAGCTCCTGCAGGGCCACAGCGCAGTCCAGGCTCTCGCGCACCACGCGGCGGTGCTGACGGCCGCCGTACAGGCTGGGCATGATGACGGAAACGCGGTGTGCCTTACCGGCCACAGCCTGGATCAGACGCTTCAGGTTTGCAAAGTGGTCGTCCGGGGACATGTGGTTCTCATAGTTGAACAGCTTGTAGGTGACGCTGTAATTGCCCGGGTCCACCACGATAAAGATATCGTCGCCGCGGACAGACTCCTTGACCAGACCCTTGGCGTCGCCGCTCTGGAAGCGGGGGCAGTCGCAGGAAATAATGAAGGTGTCTTTTTCAATTCCGGCAGCCTTTGCCCAACGGACAAGGTGCTTGTCGATCAGGCCGGTCAGCTCCTCTGCACCGGGGCAGGCGATCAGCCGCATATCCGCCACACTGGGCTGCTCAAAGAAGGACTTAGGGGAAATTTCAATAGACATAGTCACATAACTCCTTATTGCTGTTTACCATCCGTACCATGCACACAAGTGCGCATATCTAGTTTTATTTTATCACATTTTGTCGATTGTTCCATATCAATTTGTTTCATGTGTGGATTTTCTGCGCCTTGCACAGCTGTTTTTCCTTTTCCTTTAAGAGAATGTGAGTTTCTTACAAAAACGCGACCAAATCTTTACCGTTTCGCAAAGTTTATCTGATTTTTGAGGAAAAGTAGTACTTTTCAAAGTCCCCTCTTCTTTTCCCAGTGACGCAAAAGAGCCGCTGCACGGTCAGGTGCAGCGGCTCTTCTCTTCACTTACCTTCTATCAGGGTAAAACGCTTTTTACAGGGCAGCCACAGCAGCCTTCAGGGCATCCACGCGGTCGGTGTTCTCCCACTTCACGCCCAGATCCTCGCGGCCCATGTGGCCATAGGCGGCCAGCTGGCGGTAGATGGGCTTGCGCAGGTCGAGGTCACGGATGATGGCGGCGGGGGTCAGGTCAAACACCTTCTCCACAGCCTGCTCGATCTTCTCGTCTGCCACCGTGCCGGTGCCGAAGGTATCCACCATGATGGACACAGGCTTTGCCACGCCGATGGCGTAGGCCACCTGTACCTCGCACTGCTTTGCCAGACCCGCAGCCACGATGTTCTTGGCCACCCAGCGGGTAGCGTAGGCTGCGCTGCGGTCCACCTTACTGGGGTCCTTGCCGGAGAAGGCGCCGCCGCCGTGGCGTGCATAGCCGCCGTAGGTATCCACGATGATCTTACGGCCGGTCAGGCCGGTATCGCCCTGCGGGCCGCCCACAACAAAGCGGCCAGTGGGGTTGATGTAGTACTTGGTGTTCTCGTCCAGCAGCTCAGCGGGGATGGTGGCCTTGATGACCTTTTCCATCACGTCTGCCCGCAGCTGCTCCATGCTCACGCTCTCGCTGTGCTGGCTGGAGATGACCACGGCGTCCACGCGCACGGGCTTGTTGTTCTCGTCGTACTCCACGGTCACCTGACTCTTGCCGTCCGGGCGCAGGTAGTCCATTTCGCCGCTCTTGCGCACTTCGGTCAGGCGCTTTGCCAGCTTGTGGGCAAGGCTGATGGGCATGGGCATCAGCTCGGGGGTCTCGTCGCAGGCATAACCGAACATCATGCCCTGATCGCCTGCACCGCCCACCTGATCGTTGGTGCCCAGTGCAATGTCGGGGCTCTGGCCGTCAATGTTGGAGATAACGGCGCAGGTGTCGGCGTCAAAGCCGAACTTTGCGCGGGTGTAGCCGATATCTGCCACCACCTCGCGGACGACCTTCTGGAAGTCCACATAGCAGCTGGTGGTGATCTCGCCCATAATGTGCACAAGGCCGGTGGATGCGCAGGTCTCGCAGGCCACGCGGGCGTTGGGGTCGTGGGTCAGGATCTCGTCCAGAATTGCATCAGAGATCTGGTCGCAGATCTTGTCGGGATGTCCCTCGGTGACGGACTCCGAAGTAAACAGGTGTCTAGCCATTTTTTGCCTCCTAAATGTTGCAGTTGCGTGTATTTACCATTCCATCAAGTTTGTTCTGAAAAATAAAAGCGCCCAGAGCCGAAAGCTCTGAGCGTTGCACTCTTATCTTCCGGTTTCCCGCAGGATTTGGCACCTTACGCTCTCGCGCAGGTTGTCGGGCTTCACAGGGCCTGTCCCCTCAGCCGCTCTTGATAAGTCGGTATTCAATTGGTACGCCACATATTCTATCATTACAGCGTCAGATTGTCAAGATAAGTCGCACTTATTTTAGACATTCCTTTTAAATTGATGGAGCATTTCCCTGCTCCGGTACGGCGTGGCCGTCCCGGGCGGCGTGGAAAGCGCGCTTTTCCGCGTACATCCGCTGATCCAGCTCCACCAGAAACTTCTCCACGCTGCCGCCCTCGTACTTTGCCACACCGGTGGAGAAGGACAGCTGAAAGCTGCCCGCCGGAGCGGTGGCGTTATAGTGCTGCACCCGCTGCTCGATGGCGGTGCAGATCTCGTCCAGCAGCTCCTCCGAGCCGTGACGGATCAGCACCATGAACTCATCGCCGCTCATGCGGATGGCTACCGAGTTTGCCACCAGCGCCCCGGACAGGATGTGCCCGATCTCCTGAATGGCCCGGTCGCCCTCGGCGTGACCGTAGGTGTCGTTGATCTCCTTGAAGCAGTTCACGTCCATCATAATGCCGTAAACGTCCTTCTCCTGCGTGGCGTGGATGCGGTCCAGACAGTAGTTCATGTACTTGCGCCCAAACAGGCCGGACAACTCATCGGTATAGCCGCGCAGGCTGCGGGTCTGGCTGTCCACTAACACAAAGGCGATGGCTACTGACAGCCAGCCAAAGGCCATGCCGTAGAATGCGCCCTGCAGCAGCGTGCCCACCGCACAGGTGACCACAAAGTAGTACACCGGGAAGAACTCCACCGTAATGCCATCGCGCTTGGCCTTATGCACCTGCCACACGCTCTCGGCATAATAGCCGAACAGCAGCAGATACAGCAAAATGTTCAGTGGGCCCCGATGGTAAACGTTGTCCGCCGAAATGGAAAAGATCCACCCCGTGCCAAAAAGGTTTGCCACCAGCAGCACCAAAAGCGCCAGCAGCGGCGCACCCAGCAGCAGATGCCTTCTGCGCAGGCGTCCAATGCTGCGGTAGACCCGGAAGTCCACATACAAACACCACGCATAGCCCACGCACACGGTAGCGCCGGTGCAGACGGTGTTGGTGAGGTACAGCCAGAACCGGCTTGCCGCGCCGGGCACGCCGTCCAGCAGAAAGCTGATCGTCTCTGTGGCCTGTGCCAGCAGCGTCACCACCAGAATCCGGCAAAACAGCTCTGTTCCCACGCTGTTTTTACTCTCGCCGCGCACCCGCAATAAAAGCAGAAAGCTTACCAGCACCGCCCCTGTGCCATTGGCCACAAGGATCTCGGGTATATTCATTGCATTTCCTCCTCTGCCCGCCTTACCCCATAAAGCGGGCAGCCTCCTGTTTTATACAGTATCTATCTTATTATACACCCTGCTACACTCTGCTTGCAAGGCTTGGGCGCGAAAAAGGCCGCTGCACAGCAATTTGTGCAGCAGCCCTTGAGAGATCATCCTTTGCAGTTCAGCCAAGCCCAGAGCTTTGCCGAAATACATTTTTTGCAGAAAACTTAATAGCCCTTTGCCTGCTCGCCGTTCAGGATCTTGACAGCGCGGGAGGTGCCCAGACGGTCAGCGCCCAGTGCAAGGAAGGTCTCCATATCCTCCACGGTGGAAATGCCGCCGGCAGCCTTGACCTTGCAGCGGCCACGCACGCCCTTGACCATCAGCTCCACATCATGGAAGTTGGCACCGGCGGTGGAGAAGCCGGTGCTGGTCTTGATGTAGTCGGCACCGGCCTCGCACACGATGTCGCACATCTTTTCCTTTTCTTCCTCGGTCAGCAGGCAGGTCTCAATGATGACCTTTAGAATCTTATCGCCCACAGCCTGCTTCACGGCACGGATATCCTCGCGGACAGCATCGTACTCCTTGTTCTTCAGGCGGCCGATGTTGATGACCATATCCACCTCGGCTGCGCCGTTCTCAATGGCAGTCTTGGCTTCAAAGGCCTTGCTGGCGGTATCCATGGCACCCAGAGGGAAGCCCACCACGCAGCACACGGGGATGCGGCCTGCCATATACTCCACAGCCTGCTTGACGTAGCAAGTGTTGATGCAGACGGATGCGGTGTGGTTTGCAATGGCTTCGTCACACAGCTGCTGGATCTGGGGCCAAGTGGCCTCCGGCTTCAGCAGGGTATGATCGACATGGGACAGGATCTCTTCGCGGTTCATGCTCGTTCCTCCGTTATTTTACTTGCTGGCACGGCGCACCTTTGCCATGCCCACAGCGCTCAGTGCGATCGCAGTCACCGATGCCGTTGCACCAATGATGCCCAGCACCAGACCGGAAACCAGGAATGCAAACCCTTTCAGACCACGTTTCATAATACCGTACCTCCTGAAAATTATTGTTTCTTTTTAAAGATAATGAGCTTGCTGAACACATAGTTCAGCAAGATCACCAGTACATTGGAAAAGACCTTCACGGCAAGACCCCACATTGCCTGAGCATCGTAGGCGCTGGTGACGAAGATGGCTGTGGGGCCGTCCGCCCCGCCGATGACGGCAATGGCAGCGGAGCCATCTGCCACGGCGGCATGGCTCCCGGCAAAGCTGTTTGCCATGTAGAAGGTAGTATCCGGACCCAGCCAGCCCGCCACGGCGCCCAGCAGACCCTGCATGGCGGTGTCCACCAGCGCCGCGCCCTGCGCAGCCAGCAGATTGCCACCCACGATCATGATAGCGGCATCCAGCACCATGGTGCCCAGACGGCAGGTGACAAAGGTGCCAAACTCTTTTGCCATGGCTTTGCCGGTGGTCTTGCTGCGGAACACGAACGCCCGGTTGGTGCAGTAGGCAAACAGGATGCACAAAGCGTTATCCAGCACATTGCCCCAGCTGTTGGCTGCGGTATAGCCGAACAGGCGGCTGAACAGCGCATACAGCACAATATTCAGCAGGGTGGTCAGCACGCCGAAGATCAGATAACTGAGCACTTCCCAGTGCTTTTTTAAAAATTTCATCATGGCTTTGTTAACAAAAACAGCCCCGCCGCCGTTTTCCCGGCAACGGGGCTGCAGATCGCATTGTGTCAGAAGCTATGCTTTTGCACGAAGGGCTGATTACTCAGCGTCGTCGTTCAGCAGAGCCTTCATGGACAGGCTGATGCGCTTCTTGTCGAAGTCAACATCCAGCAGCTTCACATCGACCATATCGCCGACCTTCAGTGCGTCAGAGACCTTCTCAACGCGGTCATTGCTGATCTCGCTGATGTGGACCAGACCGTCAACACCCGGCAGGATGCGGACGAATGCACCAAACTTGGTCAGAGAAACGACCGGAGCGTGGAAGGTGCTGCCGATGGGGTAGTTGTTCTTCAGCTGCTCCCAGGGGTTGTCCTCGGACTTCTTGTAGCCCAGAGAGACCTTGTGGTTCTCGGTGTCGATGTCCTTCACATACACTTCGATGGTGTCACCAACGGAGACAACCTCGGAGGGATGCTTGATGCGGTTCCAGCTCAGCTCGCTGATGTGGCACAGGCCGTCAACACCACCGATGTCAACGAATGCACCATAAGAGGTCAGGCTCTTGACAACGCCGGTGTAGGTCTTGCCCACCTCAACGTTTGCCCAGAACTCCTCGCGCTTTGCCTTGTTCTGCTCAGCGGTCACCTTGTTGATGCTGCCCACGATCTTGCGGCCGGAGCACTCGGTGACGACCAGCTGAACGTGCTGGCCGACCAGAGCAGTGTAGTCCTCGTCGCGGCGCATAGTGGCCTGAGAACGGGGAACGAACACCTTGACGCCCTTGACGTTGACGACAACGCCGCCCTTATTGAACTCGGTAACATCGCCCTCGACGACTTCACCGGATTCTGCTGCCTTGGCGATCTCTTCCATGCCCTTGCGAGATGCGAGCTTCTTGCGGGAGAGCTGGATGACGCCATCCTGATCCATAACCTTCTCGACGATGAGGTCCAGCTCATCGCCAACCTTCACCAGGTCTTCGACCTTGGCGGAGGAATCATCGGTCAGCTCGCTCAGCTTGACAAAGCCGGTCTGCTTCGCACCGATATCCACCTGGATCTCGTTGGCAGAGATGCTGGTCACGATTCCTTTCACAATACTGCCTGCATGAACACGCTTCTCCTCGGATGCGTTCAGCATCTCCTCAAAGCTCATGCTGTCATTGATTTCTGCGCTCATACTGTTAAGTACCTCCTCAATAATAGACGATGGCGTTGAAGCCCCGGCTGTCACGCCCGCCACTTTAACATCTGCAAACCATTCCGGCCGAAGTTCGCTCGCTGTCTCGACCGTTACGGCACGCGTGTGTTTTGCGGCGACCTGTACCAGCTTTTGGGTATTGGAAGAATGATGACCGCCAATGACAACAACAATGTCGCATTTTTGGCTGAGGTCTTCCGCTTCCTGTTGCCTCGCCCACGTCGCATTACATATTGTATCAAAAATTCGGGCGTTTGTATAGGCTTTTTTGAGAAACTCCGAACTTTCTTTCCATTTTGTAACCTGAAATGTGGTCTGTGCAACTGCAAAAAGGGGTTTTTGGGGGTCAGAAGGGCCGTTCCACGCCTCCAATTCGGCTAAATCGGCAAAAACGAACACCTCGCCCCGGGTGTGTCCCACGATGCCCTGCACCTCCGGGTGGGTCTTATCACCCGCCACCAGCAGCACCGCGCCCTCTTTTTCGGCCTGTGCGGCAATGCGCTGGATCTTCTGCACAAAGGGACAGGTGGCGTCGTGGTAAGGGATGCCGCGCGACTCCAGCTCGTCGTAGATGCTGCGGGGCACCCCGTGGCTGCGGATGACCACCTCGCACCCGGCAGGCACATCCTGCACGGTGTCCACTACCTGTGCGCCCTTGCGCCGCATATCCTCCACCGCCTGCGGGTTGTGGATCAGCGGGCCCAGCGTTGCTACCCTGTGCCCCTCGTCCAGCAGCTTATAGGTCAGTTCCACGGCACGGTTCACACCAAAGCAGAACCCCGCCGTTTTCGCCAAACGGATCTCCATCTCTTACGCCCCCATCTTTTCCCATGCTTCCAGCAGTGCCTGCTTGTTGGCACGGAGCTTTTTGGTATCGCGGCGGCCTTCCATCGCAAACTGCGCTGCGGGCATCGGCTCGCCGTAGATCACCCGCACTTTGCAGAACAGGTGCATCCTCCCGTCCGGGGTGTCGTACAGGATGCGGCAGGGCACAACGTCCACCCCTGCCTCGGCGGCAATGACGAAAAGGCCGCTCTTGGGGGGCAGGAGCTTACCCTCCTTTTCGCGGGTGCCCTCCGGGAAGATGAGCAGGGTCTTGCCCTGCTTGCAGGCTTCCACCGTCTGGGAGATGACCGCCATCTCGTCCTTGGTGCCGCGGACACACACGCCGCCGCAGCAGCGGAAGAACCACGTCAGAAAGGCGTTGATCTCGAACAGTTCCTTTTTGGCGAACACCACCATCCGCCTGCCCCACCGGGTGACAACGATGAACACCGGGTCGATGGCAGACACATGGGTGGGCGCAAGGATATAACCCTTCGTCTGCACCTTTTTCAGGTTTTCACGCCCCTCCACCCGGATGCGGAAACCGATGTGCCACACAAGCCATGCAAGGGGCACCAGAATATAATATAGTACCATTTTTCTATTCCTGTCCTGTTTGTTTTATCCGCCGATCTTTTTGGCAATGATCTGCTTCATGGCGTCAAGGCTCTGCTCAAAATCCAGTTCCGAGGTATCCAGCAGCACGGCGTCCTCCGCCTGCTTCAGCGGGGCGGCGGCGCGGTGGGTGTCCTGATAGTCCCGCTGCTTCACATCTGCCAGCACTTCCTCGTAGGGGGTGTCGATGCCCTTGGCCTGATACTCCTTCCAGCGGCGGGTGGCGCGTGCCTCCGGGCTGGCAGTCAGGAAGATCTTCACCGTAGCGTCCGGCAGCACCACCGTGCCGATATCCCGGCCGTCCATCAGCACATTCTGCTTTTTTGCCATGCTGCGCTGTAAGTCCAGCAGAAATGCCCGCACGGCGGGGTTTGCACCCACGGCAGAGGCTGCCATGCCCGCGGCTTCGGTGCGGATGGCGGTGCTCACATCCTCGTCCTTTAAGTAGATGTGCTGCTCGCCCGCAATGGATGCCAGCCGCAGCTCGATCTCGGGCAGCAGGGAGTCCACCGCTGCGTTGTCCTTGGGGTCCTTGCCCGCGCGCAGGGCGTACAGACCAATGGCGCGGTACATTGCACCGGTGTCCACATAGATATAGCCCAGCTCTGCCGCCAGACGGCGTGCCAGAGTGGATTTGCCTGCACCCGCAGGCCCATCAATTGCAACAGATACCATGATATGTTCTCCTTATTTATATATAGTACACAGGAAATTGACTGCGCTGTTTTTACAGGTTATTCGCAAAGCTTTGTGCGGTGCAGAAAGCGATCTGCAGATTGTAGCCGCCGGTGTAGGCGTCCACGTCCAGCACCTCGCCCGCGAAGTACAGCCCCAGCGCCTTTTTGCTCTGCATAGTCTTGGGGTCTACCTCCCGCACCGATACGCCGCCGCTGGTGATGACTGCGTGGGCAAGGTCGCCCCGGGCGTCAATGGGCACCTGCCAGTGCTTGACCAGCTGCACCAGTTCCCGCTTCTGCTCCCGGGTGATCTGGTTGGCCTTGGTGGCGGGGTCGATGCCCCAGCGCGCCACCATGACCGGCTGCATACTGGCAGGCAGCAGCTTGACCAGCGCCCCCTGGGCGGCATGGTTGGCCAGCAGGGCAAAATCCCGGGTGATGCGGTCATAGAGCTGCTCCTCGCTCAGGGCGGGCTTCAGGTCGATCTCGGCGTGGTACTTGTGCTTTTTCATATCGCCCAGATGGCTGGACGCGCTCAGGGTCAGCGGGCCGCTGATGCCAAAGTGGGTAAACAGCATCTCGCCCTGCTCGTCAAAGATGGCCTTGCCGTCCTCCAGCAGGGTCAGGGTGACGTTTTTCAGCGCCAGACCCATCATCTTTTTGCAGTCCGGGTCCCGGCTGACAAGGCTGACCAGACTGGGCACCGGCTCCACAAGGGTGTGCCCTGCCTGCTGCGCCAGCTTGTAGCCGTCGCCGGTAGAGCCGGTGGTGGGGTAGCTCACGCCGCCGGTGGCCACCAGCACGGCGTCCGCCCGGTACTCCCTGCCGGAGGTGCCCCGCACGCCCACGCAGCGCAGCGCCGGGCCCACCTTTTTCTTTTTGGGGTGGCGCGGGTTTTCCGCTGCCATCGGGGCAGGCTCCGCCTCCGGCACGATGTCCTCCAGCAGCAGCTTTTTTGCGCCGTCGTAGACGATGTCGGCGTCCTGCGCATAGCGCAGCAGCGCCTGCCGGATTTCCTCAGCCTTATCCGATACCGGGAACACCCGGCGGCCGCGCTCCACCTTCAGCTCCACGCCAAGGCCTTCGAACAGTTCCATGGTCTTTGCCGGGGGGAACGCCCCCAGCGAGGAGTACAAAAAGCGCGGGTTCGTGCGCACATGGCGCAAAAACTCCTCTGCCGGGCAGTCGTTGGTCACGTTGCAGCGTCCCTTGCCGGTGACAAGGATCTTCTGCCCGGGCTTCTCGGTATGCTCCAGCACCGTCACCTGATGTCCCTGCCGCACGGCGGCACCCGCCGCCATCAGTCCGGCTGCCCCGGCTCCCACGATCAAAACCCTTGCCATCTGTCATCCTCCCAAAATCGCCTGTTGATTCTATTGTATCATACCAGAAACCCCGCGCAAAAGCAATGCAGCGCCGCAGGAAATGAATGGATTTTCGGTTCCACACCCTCTTGACAAAGCCGCTGGGCTGCTGTATTCTTTTTACAGACCGCTAGTTTGTAAAAAAGGAGCATCCGCCATGCCGCGCAACAAATACCCGGAACAGACCGTTGAAAAGATCCTGGACGCCGCCGCCCTGCTCTTCCTCCAGAAGGGCTACCAGAATACCACCCTGCAGGACATCATTGATGCCACAAAGCTTTCCAAAGGGGCGGTGTACCATCACTTCCGCTCCAAGGAGGAGATCGCGCAGCGCGTCGGTGACCGTCTGGGCGACCAGATGTGGGAGCCGCTGCGCCATATCCGGGACGACCCGGCCCTGACCGGGCTGCAGAAGCTGCAGGCGGTGTTTGCAGTTTCCTTTGCCGGGCAGCGGCAGCAGCAGATCGCGCAGACTTTGCCGCACCTGTGCAGCAACCCGCAGTTCCTTGCCATGGAGCTGACCAACATTGAAGCGCATCTGGCCCCGGAGTGCATTGCACCCATGATCCGGCAGGGCATGGCGGACGGCTCCATCCACACCGCCGATGCCAATGCGCTGGCCGAAGCGCTGTTCGTGCTGGCAGACATCTGGCTTTCTCCCCAGACGCGCCCCACCACACCGACCGAGCAGCGGGCGCGGAACGTCGTGTTTCAGCAAATGACCCATGCACTTGGGCTGGATCTTTTGACGGATGCACAGGCCGAACAGCTGGTGCAGCTGTGCACACCGGTCAAAGACTGAATTTCCCGGGCGGAACGCTCCGCCTTTTTTTGTATGTAAATACAGACCAGCAGTCTGTAAATAAAAAAGCAGGAGGTTTCCATGAACACTTTTATCCTTATCGTCCTCGGACAGATCGTCTCCCTGTTCGGCAATGCCGCCCTGCGGTTTGCGCTGCCGCTGTATCTGCTGCGGCAGACTGGTTCTGCCGCGCTGTACGGCGGCATCACCGCTCTGGCCATGCTGCCCGCCCTTGCTGGAATGCTGACCGGCGGCGCGCTGGCAGACCGCTGCCGTAAAGCCCGCCTGATGGCACTGCTGGATCTGGTGACCGCCGGTATTGCAGCTGCTGCCGCTGCCGGACTGCCGCATCTGCCCCTGCTTCCGCTGGTCCTGACCGTGCTGGGCAGTCTGTACGCCATTCAGGGGCTTTACCAGCCCGTGGTACGCGCCTGCCTGCCTCTGCTACTGAACGGCACCCAGCTGCTGCGCGGCAACGCAGTCATCCAGCTGGTGGATACCGTGGACGAGCTTCTCGGTCCCCTGCTGGGTGCTGTTCTGCTGGAGCACCTCGGCATCCGGGGTCTGCTGGTGCTCTGCGGCTGCTGCTTTGCACTTTCTGCCGGGATGGAGCACTGTCTGCGCATCCCACAGGATGTCCCATATGACACAAAGCTCTCCGTCCGTTCTCTGTGGGCCGACCTGCGGGAAAGTGCGCAGTTCCTCACCGGGCAGGCTGCGGTGCTGCGGTTAGCTGCCGCCATGGCGGCTGTAAACCTGCTGGAAGTCCCCGCCCTCACCGTAGGTGTTCCGGTGCTGGTGGTACAGACCCTGCAGAAAAGTGATGCCTCCCTTGGTCTTGTGCAGGCGGTGCTGAGCGCAGGCGGCATTTTAGGCGGCGTGCTGGCCGGAACCGTCTTTGTCCGTCATCCCATCCGCAGCGGCACACCTCTTTTGCTGGCGCTCAGCGGCGTGTGCGCCGCGCTGGGTCTTGCCCTCCGGGTATCAGTGCTGCAATTCGGCAGCATTCTGGTGCTGGGGGCCGTGTTTATGGCCGTGGCAGCGCTGTTCAATGTATGGTTCTTTGCGCAGCTGCAAGTGCTGGTGCCGCAGGCACAGCTGGGCAAAACTACCGCCTGTTGCACCGTGCTGGCCTGCCTGACCCAGCCCATCGGGCAGGCAGCCTATGGCATTGCCTTCCAGCACTGGGCCGCACACCCCACAGATGTACTGCTGGCAGCCGGGGTGCTTTCGGCGCTGGTTCTCTGGCTGCTGCAAACGCGCCGTACCGTCTGACACAGCAAAAAAGGAGCCGCTATTGCAGCCCCTTTTATGGTTTGCTTACTCCGGCAGCTTTGCCGGGTCGAGGTAGCTTTCGCCCTGCTTTACCTCCACATGGATGTGGCTTTCTTCGGCGCACTCGCAGCCGACAGTGCCCACCGTGCCAAGCTTCTGCCCGGCGGTCACGGTGTCCCCGGCCTTTACGGCAGGGTCAGCCACACCGCACAGCCGCCAAAGGCGGCCAGCGGCATCCTCCAGCACCACCACGGTGCCCCAGTTGCCCTCTGCCCCGGCAGACACTACCTTGCCCGCCACGGGTGCTGCTACCGCTGCCCCCTGCGTGCAGGCGTAATCCACGCCGTTGTGGGTGCGCCAGTCTCCAAGGGTCTTGTTATACACCAGCTCATCGCCGCTGAAGGCGTTGAGCACGCGCCCCGGCATAGAGGGCGCGGCGGCAGGCTGCGCCGAACTGCTGGCAGGCGAGGATGCGCCTTGCAGTGCCGAGGGTTCGCGCAGCGAACCAGAGCCAGACTGCGCACCAGAGGATGCCCCAGAGGGCGTCTGCTGCGGCACATCTGCCTTGCTGTTTGCAACGTCGGTCACGGGCTGCTGCCATGTGGTGTCCTCCTGTGCGTCCCAGTCCGGTTCTGTTTCCGGGGTGGTCTGTTGGGTGGTGCCGGGGGCGTTTAGTCCATCCAGACTTTTTTGCAGTTCTGCCCGCAGGGCGCGCACCGCCCACACCCCTGCCGCAGCCGCAGCCAGCAGGCTTGCGGTCAGCAGCAGAGCAAAGCCCTTGCCGTGCAGAAATTTTTTGATCTGCTCCATGCTTGTTACTCCCATCTGTCCGTTTTGTGTACGGGAACTTTTCTGGACTTAGTGTGGGACAGCGGCGGGCGGTTTATGCAAGGGGGCAAAAAAGACACGCAAAAAGGCTGAGCAGCCGCTTTTTTGCAGCTGCTCAGCCCTGCTGTATCCCGTTTTTGGTTACTTGCGCGCGATCATTTCGGTATAAGCCAGCACCAGCGGGCCTACGCCCTTGGCATCGTTGCAGACCACCGGCTCGCTGAAGTAGTAGGCCAGAGAACCGTCACGGTGATCCTTGCCGCCCAGACCTGCCACAAGGCAGATGCCGTCCAGCTGCAAGCTGCCGTCCGGGTTCTTGGACAGGTACCGGTCGCAGGTGCCGTAGAAGGCCTTCTCTGCCCATGCAGCCATCCGCTTAGGCAGGTAGCCCAGACGCACGCCCTTGAGCACTGCGTAGGCAAACAGGGCGGTGCCGCTGGTCTCCAGATAGTTGCCCTCGGCTTCCGGGTGGTCGATGACCTGCCAGAACATCCCGCTCTGCTCGTCTTGGAACTTGTGCATATCCTCCACGGTCTGCTTGAGCATGGCCATGATGCCGCGGTACTCGTTGTACAGCTGCTCGTCCATGCGCTCCAGCACGTCCACCATCGCCACAAGGAACCAGCCCATGGCGCGCAGCCAGAAGTTGGGGCTGCAGCCGGTCTCGGGGTCTGCCCAGTACATCTGGCGGCTCTCGTCGTAGCCGTGGTAGTACAGGCCGGTCTTTTCGTCCCGCATGTGCTTTTTGATGTTCATGAACTGCTTGTAGCTGTCGATGCAGCCCTGCATCTTGTTGAAGCGGGTCTCGTACTCCATGTAGAAGGGCTGTGCCATATAGGTGCCGTCCAGCCACACCTGCCACGGGTAGATGTCCTTGTGCCAGAAGTTGCCCTCCTTGGTGCGGGGCTGGGTGAGCAGCTGGCTGCGGATGGTGTCGATGGCCTTGCGGTACTTCTCGTCCCCGTAGATGTCATACAAGATGAACAGGTTCTTGCCCTGATTCACGTTGTCCAGATTATACTCCTTGGGGTCGTAGGTCTTGATGGAGCCGTCCGGCTGCACAAAGTAGTCGATAAACTCCTTGGAAAACTCCAGATACTTCTCATCGCCGGTAGTCTTGTACAGGCTCAGGCAGGCGGTGATCATGCAGCCGTCGATGTAGTTCCACTTGTTGGGCTTGCCGCTGCGCACCTTTTCGATGTTCCACATCGGTGTCTCGGCGCTGGAATTGGCGATCAGGTAGTCCACATAGTCGCCCAGCATGGACAGGATCTCTTCATGGGTCATGGGTCAGTCCTCCTCAAAATGTCCTACGTTGGCAAAGTGCAGCCGCTCGCCCTCGTAGCCTTCGATCTTCACGTTGTGCAGGTCGATCTCCTTGACGTTCTCGGCATAGATGGCCAGCTTTTTCACCAGCGGGCGGTTGTCGGCCATGGCGGCCTGTCCCTCCTTGGCGTTGGGGTCGAAGGTGATGCTCACGTCCCGCATGGTCACCCGCTCGATGGGCTGCTCCGGCAGGCCGTCGAAGTAGCAGCCCGCGAACTGGGCATCGGTGGCCACGATGTTCTCCATGGTCAGGCTGCCCAGCTTGGGGGTGTACTCGTCCACCGGCATCGCCTCGCGGCACTGCACATAGGGGCCGTGGCCGTCCGGGTCGCAGAAGTAGAACATATTGATGACAAAGGGAGCCTTGACGCCCCGCATCTCCACGTTGCGGAACACCAGCCCGTCGATGACGGCGGTGTTGCCGCGGCCGCGGCGGGTCTTGACACGCAGACCGCGGTCGGTATGGTCCATCAGGCACTGGGTCACCACCATATCCTTGACGCCGCCGCTCATCTCGCTGCCGATGACGATGCCGCCATGACCCTTGTCCAGCAGGCAGTTGCGGATGACGGTGTGCTCGCAGCTGCGCTTCAGCTTCATGCCCAGAAAGACCTTGCTGGCCTTCATGGCGATGCAGTCGTCGCCCACATGGATGTTCATGCCGATGATGCGGATGTACTCGCAGCTCTCGGGGTCGATGCCGTCCGTGTTGGGGGCGTTGTAGGGGTTGTTGATGTTGAAGTTGAGCAGGTCGAGATGCTTGACAAAGATGGGGTGGATGGTCCACGAGAAGCTGTTCTGCACCGTGATGCCGTGCAGGCAGACGTTCTCGCTGTCCACCGCAGCCACTGCACGGGGACGCCATGCGATGCGCTTGACCTTGGGGTTCACCCACCAGTCGCCGTTCTGGGCATCGCAGTCCAGCGTGCCCTCGCCGGTCACCACCACGTCATGCACCTGCGTGATGTTCAACAGGCCTGCAAAGCTGTCCAGCGGGTTGCCCTCCCAGCCGGTCAGGTAGTACTCGTCCACTTCGTTCTCGCTGGGCAGCACACCGGGCAGGATGGGGTAATGGGTGCGGTCGTTGTCGCCCAGCAGCACAGCGCCCTTTTCCAGATACAGGGTGGTGTTGCTCTTCATGAACAGACTGGCGGTGCGGTAACGGCCGGCGGGCACATACACTGTGCCGCCCTTGGGGCAGGTGGACAGCGCCGCCTGCAACCGCACAGTGTTGTCGGTCTCGCCATCGGCCACCAGACCGTAGCGGGCAGCATCCACGAAGAAGGTCTCGGCCTCGGTGGTGAAATCCAGCTTCAGGGTCTCGCCCTCTGCCTGCACCTCCACCGTATAGGTGGTACCGGGCAGCAGGGAGAACAGGGAGAACACGTTGGTGTTGCAGGCTTCGTATATCGTCTTGCCGTTCAGGGCAACGGTAAAGGGGTGTGCCGGACGGTAGCACAGCTCGTTTTCCAGCTCGAAAACGGCGCTGCGGGTCATGGAACGGATCAGGGTCAGATTCATGCGAAATAACCTCCTGTGAGTTTGTCTTGCCCCCACGGGGCAGACGTGGTATCATGAGGAAAAGCGCTCTCCCGGCTACCGGGAGGGCTGTTTCCGGAAAGGATGCGCAAGATGAAAGCGGAACGGGAAAAGATCCATGCAAAGGTAAAAGCGGACACCGTGCGGCTGAACGGCAGCAAGCTGGAGCTGACGGCAGACGAGGAGACGTGCACCTTTCTGCTGGTAAGCGAGGGCAGCTGCACCCTGCAAATGGGGGAAAACAGCCTGCTGGTAAACCCCGGCAGCGCGCTGCTGCTGGGCGCGGGGGATGCGGTGCTCACCGCCGCCGGTGCAGCCGTACCGGAACTGGTGGGCTGTCGGTTCCCGCTCAGCGCCCTGCACGAGCTGCGCAGTGCCACCCAGCGGGATTTTGCCCGGCTGTTTTTGCCCGGCGAGGTAACGGTGCTGTACGGCCCGGTGCCGTGGGTTCGCCGCCTGCGCACCCTGCTGGAGATGATGCGCGCTGCCATGCCGGAGCAGGACTACCCCGGCGGGCTGTACCTGCTGCTCATCCTGCACTATGTAGAGCAGGAGTGCCTTGCCGAGAGCAGCGCCGCAGCGCGCCCCCGCAACGAGACCATTGAGCAGGTGTGTGCCTACCTTGCCGCCAACTACCGGCAAAAGTTCTCTCTTACCGAGGTGGCGGCGCGGTTCTACCTTTCCCCCTACTATCTCAGCCGCCTGTTCCGGCGGGTGACCGGGCAGTCCATCGTGGACTACCTGAACAACCGCCGCATCGAGGCCGCGCAGAAGCTGCTGGAGACCACCGAGCTTTCCATCAGCGCGATTGCCGAGCAGACCGGCTTTGCCAGCGCCGCCCACTTCCGCCGCGTGTTCCGCGAGGTGATGGATATCAGTCCTTTGCAGTACCGCAAGAAGCAGACGAAATGATGTATCAACCAAAACACCCCCTGTGCCATCCGTTGGGAGCAGCACAGGGGGTGTTGGTCTTGGTCAGATGTTCTTATGGCGCATTAGCCCTTGACGGCACCTGCGGAGATACCTTCAACGAACTGATCCTGTGCACAGAAGAATACGATCAGCTGCGGCAGGATGGAGATGAGGGACAGAGCAAGGATCTTGTTCCAAGCAAAGCCGGTATCACCGTCCATAGACAGCTTGACGAACAGGGACATGGGGTACTTGCCGGGGGTGCTGACGTAAAGCAGCGGGCCCATAAAGTCGTTGCAGCTCCACATGAACTGGAACAGTGCGCAGGACACCAGAGCGGGTCCCAGCATGGGCACGATGACCTTGTACAGGGTCTGGAAGGAGGAGCAGCCGTCAATGGCGGCAGCCTCGTCCAGATCACGCGGGACGTTGCGCATGAACTGCACCAGCTGATACACGAAGTAGGTCTCGGTAGCAAATGCGCAGTGCACCCAGATGGCCAGATAGAAGGGGCTGTCCACCCAGCCGAACTTGTTGTACAGCAGGTACTGGGGTACGTTCAGCACGACCTGCGGCAGGAACAGGGTAGCCAGCATGATGTTGAACAGCAGCTTGCGGCCGGGGAAGTCGAAACGGCCAAAGCCGTAAGCGGCAATACAGGCAGACACCACAGTGCAGATCACCTTGGGGATGACATAGCTGTAAGTGTTGAGCATGGCCTGCAGGATGTTGATGGAGCCGCCGAAGTTGTTCAGGGCGTTGCGGTAGCCATCCAGCGTAGGCTTTTTGATCCACAGGCTGATGCCTGCAAAGATCTCGCTGTTGTCCTTGAAGGTAGCGCTGATCATCCACAGCAGAGGATAGATCATGATGATACCAACCAGGATCAGCACGAAGTACTTAAAGAAGGTTGCGATCTTATTCGATGCTTTCATTCCCATATTGGTCACCTTACCTTTCATCCGAGTAGTAGACCCACTTCTTCTGGCTGGTGAACGCAATGATCGTCAGGATGCAGACGATGATGAACATGATCCACGCCAGAGCAGAAGCCATGCCCATGTCGTAGGACTTGAATGCGTAGTTGTAAACCAGCAGGGAGATCAGGGTAGTGGAACCACGGGGACCACCGTTGGTGATGATGTAGGGGCCGTTGAACTCCTGGAAAGCCTGGCAGATCTGAGTGACCAGGTTGTAGAAGATGATGGGGGTGATCATCGGAACAGTGATGGAGAAGAACTGACGCCACTTGCCGGCACCGTCGATGGTAGCAGCCTCGTACAGGTCTGCGGGCACGCCCTTCAGTGCAGCAAGGAACAACACCATGGCGGAGCCGAACTGCCATATACGCAAAAAGCAGATGATCCACAGCGCGTAGTTGGGGTCACTCAGCCACTCGGGGCCCTGCACCGCACCAAAGGTGACAGCGCGCACCACGGTGTTCAGCAGACCGTCCACGCTGAACACAGCCTTCCACAGCACGGCGATAGCCACAGAGCCGCCCAGAATGGAGGGGATGTAGTACACGGTGCGGAACAGGTTGACGCAGGCGATCTTGAAGTTCAGGATGTAGGCGATGAACAGCGCGAAGATCAGCTTCAGGGGCACGGTGATAAAGGCGTACTTGAAGGTGATGATCAGCGCCTTGGTGATCTTTCTGGTGTGGAATGCGGTAATGTAGTTGGCCAGACCAACAAAGCTGGTGCCGTCCTTGAAGAAGTTCATATCGGTGAAGCTGTAGTACAGCGACTGACCGAAGGGGAACGCCTTAAAGACGAGAAAGCCGATGATCCAGGGGATCAGATAAAACAGACCCTGATACTTATCGACCCATTTCTGGAACGGAGTTCGTGCGCCGGCGGGCGCATTACTTTTTTTCATCCGAAGTCCTCCTTTTACAGGATTTTGAAGCAGACAGTGCAGCAGGTCACAGACCGGCAACAATTCATTCAAGGTTTGATAACCATTCTCCGAAAAAACAAGGGCATCTGTCGTACGGGCGGCAGATGCCCCTATTTCATTCAGAGTATAGGTGCCGGTTCAGGCTACTGTCAGTGCAATAAGATTAGCCGATGGTGTAGCCGACAGACTCCATGCCGTCCAGCAGGGTCTCAACAGCCTCTTCAGGGGTCTGATCACCGTAGTCGATGTTGTCGAACACTTCCTGATAGATGCCGGTGCCGGAAGCCTTCAGGTCGTTGTTCTCGAACAGGGGATCCAGCTTGTTGGTGGTGAATGCCATGACCTTGGCGTTAGCCTCTGCAACCAGGCTCTTGACAGCGCCGGCGTCCTGCGCGAACTTCAGGCCAGCCTTGGAAGCGGGGATGCCGCACTCAGAACCCATGATGGAAGCGCCCTTCTCCTCGTTCAGCAGGAAGTTGATCAGGGTAGCAGCCTCGGCAACGTTCTTGCAGGTCTTGGTGATAGCCAGACCCATGGACACCTTGGAGAAGCCGCCGTTGTTATCGCCGAACTTGATCTCCTCGCCGACGGTGAAGCCGTCCTTGTTGCTGTCGTCCAGAGCGGAGGAGTACTTGCTTGCAGCGGAATCCCACTCGAAGATGCCTGCGATCTTACCGGTGATCCACTCGTTGGACTGGTGGGTAGCGGTATCAGAGTTTGCAGAGTAGTAGGTTTTCAGGTTCATCATGACGTGGTTGTCCACCAGGCTCTTGATGAAGGCCAGACCCTCAGCGATCTCGTCCTCGGTGTAGTTCAGGGTGGAGGTAACGGGATCTGCCCAGTCCTTGCCGTACTTGGACTCGAGGTAGAACACCATCAGGATCATACGGTCGTATGCGCCCAGGTGCATGGGGTAGTAATCGTCGCCCAGCTTCTCCTGGAAAGCCTTACCGGCAGCCATCAGATCGTCCAGGGACTTGGGGACCTCGGTGATGCCAGCCTTATTAAAGGTGGTCATGTTCCAGTAGAAGATACGGCCGGTCATGGAGACGGGCACGCACTGCTGGCTGTTGGCCACATAGCAAGCGTCCATAGCAGCGGCATCCCACTGGGTCAGATCCAGGAAGTTGGACACGGTGTTCAGGTCCACGAACTTGCTGCCGTCGGCAGAGTAGTTGTACAGCCAGTTCCAGTTCACCTGGCAGACATCCTGAGCGTTGCCTGCGATGAAGGCAGCAGCCATCTTCTCTTCCCAGCCGGACCATGCGGCGAAGGTGGGCTCCACGGTGATGTTGGAGTGCTCAGCCTGGAAAGCCTCCAGAGCGCTCTGGTAAGCAGCGTGACGGCTGTCGCCGCCCCACCAGCTGATGCTCAGGTTGACGGGGCCGTCAGACAGGGCCAGGCTCTCGTCTGCGGAAGCAGCGGGGGCCTGAGAAGCAGCGGAAGAAGCGGTGGAAGAAGCAGCGGGCTTGCTGCCGCAGGCAGCCAGCAGACCTGCAGCACCGACAGCGCCGGTAGCCATCAGGAAGTTACGACGAGAAATTGCCTTGCTCATTTTTGTTCTCCTCCTAATAGAAAACATCTTCATGCAGGGGGCCTGCACATGCCCCCTTGTATACAATTATGATAACAAAAGCCACCGAAAAAAGAAAGATGTAAATTACAGTGATACGGGATAAAAACGTACAAATATTGCCCTTGTTTTCGCGTGCAATTCGACGTCCTTGCCGAAATGAATAAACTTGCGCTGAAAAACTGTGCAACTTGTATACTTCAATGACTTGCATAAAAATCTGGGATGCAACAAGGGCAGAACAGCAAAAATCTCAATAATTCCTGTTACATTTACCATTCCGCCTGTAAAATTTTATGCGCTGCCGTTCTCCTCTGCTTTCTTCCTCTCCCACGCCCTCTCCCCTCCGGCAAGTAACTGCCCGGTCTGAACTGATATATCAATAGTGCAAAAAACGTGCGAATTCCGTCCGGTTGATATATCAGTTTCTCTCACAAAATGCAACAAATTGATATATCAGTCTGTATACAGCCTGTTGGAGACTCTGGCGAGTGTAGCGAGACTGAGGGGGTAACTCTTCCGCAATCCACGCAAAAAAGCCGCTGCACCCGGCGCGGTACAGCGGCTTGTATAAAATATAAAAGTATCTCAGTCTTTCCTTGCAGCGTAAAACGCCCGCCGTGCCTTGAAATAGCACTGGGGGCACATGCTGACGTACTGCACATCGTTTTCCAGATCGATGGCGACCTGCTCGCCCTCAAAGACGAACTCCCCATTGACCCTGCGGCAGTTGCAGGTGGCCTTGCGCCCGCAGGTGCAGATCGTCTTCATCTCCTCAATGGTGTGGGCCAGCTCCAGCAGACGGGTGGAGCCGGGGAAGCCCTTGAGGGAGAAGTCCGACCGCAGACCGTAGCAGATGACCGGGATGTTCAGGTCTACCGTGACCATGAACAGCTGCTCGGCCTGTGCCGGGGTAAAGAACTGGCTCTCGTCGCAGAGAACACAGGCCAGCGGCTGCTCCCCGGCAGAAGCTGCGCGCACGGCCTCGAACACATCCACCTCGGGCGGGATGAGCAGGTCAGCCCTGCGGCGCACGCCCAGGCGGCTGACCAGTTCGCCGCCGCCCTTGGTGTCCACCTGGGGCTTCAGGATCAGCACCCGCATCCCCTGCTCTTCGTAGTTGTGGGCCACCTGCATCAGCGCGGTGCTTTTGCCACTGTTCATGGCACCGTATCGGAAGTATAGCTTCGCCATAGTTGC